>SL_3KL_010_SEDDRAFT_10000030_pt1 | contig 78034 bp, 67 predicted proteins | sample SodLakKL_010_SED_2_FD_10381 | JGI IMG/M metagenome (IMG submission 10381)
ACCGTGCACATCCGCTCCAGGTTGATCTGGTGCATGATGCCGTTGCCCGGCGGGATCACGTCGACGTTGTCGAAGGCTTCCTTCGTCCAGTTGATGAAGTGGAAGCGGTCGGCATTGCGGCGCTCCTCGATCGCGCGGTTCTTCTCGAACGCGTCCTTTTCGAACCCGGCATGCTCGACGGCCAGCGAGTGGTCGACGATGAGCTGGGTGGGCACCACCGGATTAACCTGGGCCGGGTCGCCGCCCTTCTCGGCAATGGCGTCGCGCAGCCCGGCCAGATCGACCAGGGCGGTCTGACCGAGGATGTCATGACAGACCACGCGCGCCGGATACCAGGGGAAATCCAGATCGCGCTTGCGCTCGATGATCTGCTTGAGCGAGTCGGTCAAGCGCTCGGGAGCACAGCGACGCACCAGGTTCTCGGCCAGCACGCGCGAGACGTAGGGCAGCTTCGCCCAGGCGCCGGGAGCGATGTCCTCGACGGCAGCACGGGTGTCGAAAAAATCCAGCTCGGTGCCGGGCAGGCGTTTGCGGTAGTTGGTGTTCATGGCATCGGCGCGTCAGATTGAGGCAGCCGATTATGATAACGCGGGAGACCATGAAAGTCTGTCGTCCGGGAATCGCCGCAGGCGATGTCCGGGACCCCGCATGTCGGGAATCTGTACGGCCCGACGACCGGGTTCCCCGCCGTGCCCGCTTGACCGTGCCAGGCCCCGGACAATCGCTACGCGATATCCGGGGCGACAATGTTGACGCTTGCGTTGTTGAAGCTTCTCTCGAGCCCTGATCATTGACATCCTCAAGCCATTGCCATGCCAACGGCACGGCGTTAGCATTCCCGCTCCACCGCTCCAACGTCGCCGCCATGCTCGAAATCTTCATCCCGGCCTTCGTGATGCTGTTCGTCACGATCGATCCGGTCAGCATCATCCCGATCTTCGTATCGCTGACCGCCGGGGCAACGCGTGGGCAGAAAATCCGCATGGCGCTGATGGGCTGCCTTATCGCGGCACTGCTGTTGATCATCTTCGGGGTCATCGGCGAACGCCTGCTCGACAACTTCGGCATCACCCTCCCGGCATTTCGCATTGCCGGCGGTGTATTGCTGTTTCTGATTGCTTTGGAAATGCTGTTCTCGCGGCGCAACGACCGCAAGTCGAAATCAGCCGAGGAAATCCACGATCACTACGAGCCCGAAGACATCTCGGTGTTTCCGCTGGCCATCCCGCTGCTGTGCGGACCGGGCGCCATCGCTTCGATCATGCTGCTGACCGCCGCCCAAGCCGGCAACCTTGCCGGGCAGGCCGTGGTCATGGGCGCCGGCGTCGCGGTCATGGCCATCGGCGCTGTGCTGCTGGTCACAGCCGCTCGCTTCGACCACTTCATCCCCGAGACTATCAGCAACATCATTACCCGGCTGCTGGGCATGCTGCTGGCCGCACTGGCCATTCAGTTCATCCTCGACGGCCTGCTGGCTGCGCTGCCAATCGGCTGACCGGCCTGTCGACGGCCCACCATGCTTGGCTGGCCGCCCGTCTCATGCTAGATTTGCGGGTTTTGTTCACCGGCCCGAGAAGGCACGACAGGAAAGCCTCATGCGCATCGGCACCACACTTACCAATTACATCATCCAGAACCAGCGCCACATCGAGGGAGCGACCGGGGAGTTCACCGGTCTGCTCAACGACATCGCCGTGGCTTGCAAGAAGATCGCGGACCTGGTCAACAAGGGCGCGCTGGTCAACGTGCTCGGCGCCACAGACTCGGAGAATGTGCAGGGCGAGACGCAGAAAAAACTCGACGTCATCTCCAACGAGCTGATGATCGAGGCGCTGCGCCATAACGGCCATATTGCCGCACTGGCCTCGGAGGAAATGGACTCGGTCTACCATTTGCCGGCCGAGGCCAAACGCGGCAGATACCTGCTTCTGTGTGATCCGCTCGACGGCTCATCCAATATCGACGTCAACGTCTCCGTGGGCACCATATTTTCCATTCTCAAGGCTCCCGAGGGCGTCGCCAACCCTACCGAGCAGGACTTTCTTCGCCCAGGTACCGAGCAGGTCGCCGCCGGCTACTGCCTGTACGGCCCCTCGACCATGCTGGTGCTGACCACCGGCCGTGGCGTGAGCATGTTCACGCTCGACCGAGACATCGGGGAGTTCCTGCTGACCCGGAAGAATGTCGAGATCCCGGCCGAGACGAAGGAGTTCGCAATCAATGTCTCCTACCAGCGTTTCTGGGATGAACCGGTTCACCGCTACATCGACGAATGCCTGCAGGGTGCCAACGGCCCGCGCGGCAAGAACTTCAACATGCGCTGGGTTGCCTCCATGGTGGCGGAAGTCCACCGCATCCTCACCCGCGGCGGGATTTTTCTCTATCCCTGCAACAGCCAACTCAGGGGCGCCGGAAAGGCCGGCAAGCTGCGCCTGATGTACGAGGCCAACCCGATGGCCTTGATCGTCGAGCAGGCCGGCGGAGCGGCGACGACCGGAGATCAGCGCATCCTCGCGGTTCAACCCGACGAAATCCACCAACGCGTCCCCGTGGTACTGGGCTCACGCGAAGAGGTCGAACGGATCGAAAGTTACCACCGCGGTTGCGATGACTGATCGTCGGCCCGGACGGGTCAGCCCCCGCTGATTCGTTGGTCAGATTTCGGCAGCCTCGGCAGTGACCCGATCAGCTCGACCAGGCGCGCGCTCTCCGCTCTCAACTCCGGCAGATCATTGACTGCGGATCGGCGACGCCCAGCTGCAACCTGGTCGCACAGTTGTTGCGCTATGCGGTGAACGCGACTGTGGTGTCGCTTCAACTCCCGCACTGATGCACTTGCTCCCGTCCCTCGACGAGCCAGCGTGGTCAACCACAAGCCCAGAGCGCAACGCTCCGGGTCGAGTTCCGGCCCGCCCTCGGGGCACTGACCGGCACGAACAGTCAGCTCGACCTGCTCCAGCCACCGCAGGTGACCTGCAGCCAGCTCCCTGGCACGGTCCATCGCCAACTCAAGGGCCTGATCATTGATTCGCTTCCAGGGGCGATCACGTCGCCACCGATAAAGCCAGTCGGGAACTTCGGCAGCCGACATCGGACGTGCAAACACATAGCCCTGCCCCAGCCGACACCCCATCCCGGTCAGTGCTGCAGCATGCTGGACCGTCTCCACCCCCTCGGCGATCAGCTCCATGTCAAAGGCCCGCGCCATGCCCAGTACGCTTTGCACGATACTGTAATCCTCGTAGTCGGTCAGCATATCGCGCACGAAGGATCGGTCAATCTTCAGGATGTCGATGGGCAGCCAGCGCAGGTGCGCCAGCGAAGAGTAGCCGACCCCGAAGTCATCCAGCGACACCCGAACACCGAGCGCACGCACTTTCTCGAGGACGGCCACCGCCGCATCCAGGTCGGTCACCGCCGCGGTTTCCAGTATCTCGATCTCCAGATCCGTCGGTGCGACACCTGGATGCCGGTCAAGACCCTTCCGCAAACCATCGACGAACCCCTTCCGCAGCAGGTTCTGCCCACTGACGTTTATGCTGACGGCGAAATGCATGCCCTGCTCGCTCCAGCGCTGGGATTGCGCCAGTGCTTCGTCGAGGACATACCAGCCGAAGCGTTCCTCGAGATCGGAATGCTCGATCAATCGCAGGAAATCCGACGGCGGCAGCATGCCTCGATCCGGGTCGCACCAGCGCACCAGCGCCTCGAGACCGACCACATCACCTGTTTCCATGTTGACCTTGGGCTGGTAGTGAAGCTGGAACTCGCCGGCCGAAAGCGCCCGGGTAACATGCCGCAACTGCCGGGCACGTTCTTCGGACTTGCGCTGCAGGTCGGTATCGAACAGGCAGTAACGGTTTCGCCCCATGTCCTTGGCCCGATACATGGCCTGATCGGCATGTCGCAGCAAGGTGTCAGCATCACCGGCATCGGCCGGGTAACGTGTCACACCGATGCTTGCCGACACCTTCAACTCCAGCCCATCGACCACGATGGCCTCCCTGGCGACCCGCAGAATCCGTTGCAGCGTGAGGTCCAGACGTTCCTGTCCCCCCACATCGGCCAGCAGGATGACGAACTCGTCACCGCCGATTCGGGCCACCGTGTCGGAACGACGCACCGCCTCGCCCAGCCGTCGGCCAATTTCGACCAGCACCTTGTCACCAATGGCATGGCCGTGCGTGTCGTTGATCGGCTTGAACTCGTCGAGATCCAGATAGCACACGGCGAATGATGCCCCCTGCCGTGCAGCTCGATCAATCGTGCGTCGCAGCAGGTCGACGAGCATGCGCCGGTTGGGCAAGCTGGTCAGCGGATCGTAGTTGGCCACGCGATGCAACTCGGCTTCGTGGCGCTTGCGGTGGGTGACATCAATGCAGCTGGCCAGCACGCACTCTCGCCCCTTGAGCGTCAGAGGTGAAAGCCTCACCTGCTGCCAGAACACCTCGCCGTCACGACGCCGGGCGGGCCAGTCCATGGTCTGTGTCTCACCTGCGGCTGCCCGGCGGATCAGCGCCAGCGCCTCGTCCCAGGAATGCGGCGGGTCGATCCACAGGTCGCCCTGATGTTGCCTCAATTCCTCTGTCGAACGGTAACCGAAAGCTTCCCAGCCCTCATGGTTGGCGTCGAGGATCTCGCCACTGTGGGCATCGTGAATCAGCATGCCGATCGGGGATTGCTCGAAGATCGTTCGGAACCGCGCCTGGGCCTCGCGCAACTCGCGCTCGGCCTGGCGCAAATGGGTAATATCCTGCAACGCACCGAACAGGGCTGTAATCCGATCATGTTCGCTCCGAGGTTCACACAACGCCCGAACCAGGATGTCGCGGCCGGCGGCAGTGGTCATCGACAATTCCAGGTCATAAGACTCACCATGCTCAACTGCATGTTTGAGCGCCTGCTCAAGGCGTCGGCGGTCGCCCTCGGGATAGAAGGAAAGTATGTCTTCCAGAGGTGGCGTTTCACCCACGGGAAGATCGAGGATGCGGAACACTTCGTCGGTCCAGCGCACCTCGCCGGTACCGGGGTCATATTGCCATCCGCCGACATGAGCCAGTCGCCCCATCGAGGCCAGCAGGGCCTCGCGCCGCACCAGTTTCTGCTCGGCCCGACGGCGTTCCGTGATGTCGGTAACCACACCCGACCACACCACCTGGCCTTCGGGCCGGGGATCGGGATGCGCCTCGGCCCGAATCCAGCGGTCCCCATCCGGGTCCGCAATCCGGGCCTCGGCCACATACCAGCCCCCGCTCGCAATCGCCTCATCGATGAGATCGAGCATTCGCTGACGATCGTCTGGATGCACCCGAGCGAGGACGTGCCGGAAGTCGCCATGCGCCCTCGACCGATCCAGCCCCAACAGCTCGAGGAAACGTTCACTCGCGAATGCCAGACGTCGACTGCCATCCGGATGATCGATCAACTCATAGAGCCCCACCGGCACCCGCGAAACGAGGCGATCATAGTCACGTGCCAGTCGTCTCGAGCGGCGGCGTGCATCGGCCAACTTGCGATTGGTGCGATACAACCAGAACAGGACCAGGACCAGGGCCACCATCACGCCCAGGTACACTCCGCTCGCCACCGGATGATCCACGGTCAGGTGAACCACGCTGTCGATCATGGTGCTCACCGCTGACGGCCCGGCCACACGGAAAACAGGGCAACCGGGAGCGGGCTCACCGACTGGTCAAGGGAGCACCCTCCCCCGCGCAGGAAGAGACTCGGGCCGGAAAGTGGTCGGTAGAGGTATCTTCCACTAAATCCGCCGGACGGCGGTGTATGACAGAGCAACTTTGTCCCCTGATTTAATGAATCGACCGGAATGAGCGCGCCTTCGGGGAACGCGCATGCAAAGATTACCAAAATGCACGGATGAGCGAGAGTGCCATCGTTCTGCTGACCTGCCACGAAAATCGGGAACGGCTCAACAGGTCCCACAGACGCCGCGCGGCACACACGGACGCGCTAACATTACGCTGCACTCCAACTTTCGATGACACCATGATTCGAGCACTGCCGCTGTTGTTGATCATCCTGTCCTGCACCCAGCCGGCATGGGCCGGGTCGCCAGAGCCACTGGTCCCCTCCGATTACCATGACTTCACCTTCGTCGCCGACCCGCAAGTGTCGCCGGATGGCGAGCACATCGCTTTCGTGCGCCGGGTCATCGACGAGAAGCGTCGAAATCGCGACGCTGCCATCTGGATGGTGCCCGCCGACGGCTCGCGATCATCAAAGTTGTTCACCGGAGGTGTACTGGACCGCCACCCGCGCTTCTCTCCCGACGGCAAGCAGATCGCCTTTCTCCGAACCGACAACGGCGACACGCAGGTTCACCTCATTTCGGTCGATGGTGGCGAAGCTCGTGCCGTTACCGAAATCAAGCAGGGCAGCATTTCCGAATTCACCTGGCTCGGCGACGGCCGGCACCTGGTGCTCACCCTGAATATCGACCCGGACGTCGACGACCCCACCCGGGACGCGGAGGAAGACGACGAGCCGCAGGCCGATGTAAAGATCTATTCGCGTCAGCTCTACCGCTCCGAGACTCAGGGCTGGCTGGATGAACGCCGGCGCACGTTGTGGTTGCTCGATTCGAAAAATGGCGAACTCCAGCATCTGGCCGGCAACCCCGAGTGGAACTACAACAATCCGACGGTCTCGCCCGACGGTCGATATCTGGCATTCAATGCCGACCGCAGCGGCACCGAATACGACGGTGGCTTCAACCAGGACATCTACCTGCTCGATCTCGACAGCCGCGAGGAACGCAAGCTCGCCACGCCTGCAGGGCGTTCCACGTCGCCGCTGTTCTCTCCCGATGGCCGTCAGATCGCTTTCAGCTACCAGTCCGACCGCTATCGGCCCATGGAACTGCACCGCATCGACATCGACGGCAACGGCCACGAGGTACTGCACGACGGCATGGATCTCTCGGTGGCGCAGGCCTGGTGGCCCGAAGGTTTCGACCTGCCCCTGTTCCGGGCGGACTATCGCGGCAGCCACCCGCTGATGCGCTTGCACGACGACGGCAGCAGCGAGGTCATCCTCGGTGACGGTGCAGTCACCGACGGCATCAACTTTGCCGCCAACGGCCGAACCGTGGCCCTGCTAATTGAAAATGAAACCCGCCTGCCGGAGTTGCACGTCACCGACACCCGGGACTTCGAACCAAGGCGCCTGACCGGCTTCAACGACTCGCTGCTCGAATCCCGTTACCTTGGCGAGCTGGAGCGTTTCAGCTTCGAGGTCAATGACGGCATGACGGTGGACGCCTTCCTGCTGCGGCCCAGGGGTTTCGATGAAGGTCGCCAGTGGCCGCTGGTACTCAATTTTCGTGGCGGCCCGGCCGGGATGTGGGGCCATCGCTGGTTCCACGAGTTCCAGATGATGGCCGGAGCCGGCTACGCGGTGCTGTTCACAAACTACCGCGGCTCGACCGGCTACGGCTTCGACTTCCAGGCCGCGGTGCACCAGGACTACGGCGGAGTCGACTACCACGACAACATCCAGGCCCTGGACGAGGCGCTGGAACGCTTCGACTGGATCAATGAAGACCGCTTGTTTCTCACCGGCGGCAGCCACGGCGGCTTTCTGACCAACTGGATTACCACCCAGACCGATCGCTTCCGCGCCGCGGTCACCCAGCGCAGCGTATCCAACTGGATCTCCGAGGCCGGCACCCAGGCCTACGTGCCGGCCATGATGAACGCCGAGTTCGGCGGCACGATATGGGAGAACTACGAATACTACTGGAACCGCTCGCCGCTGAAGTACGCCGACCGGGTCACCACGCCGACCCTGATCATCCACTCCACCGACGACCAGATCACGCCCATCGGCCAGGGCCAGGAGTGGTTTTACGCCCTGATCAACAACGATGTCGAAACCGAACTGGCCGTTTTCGAGGGCGAAGGTCACGGCCTGTCGCGCGCCGGTACGCCGGTCAACCTGGTCAAGCGCCTTGAACTCATACTCGAGTGGTTCGAGCGCCATGACGGCTGAACACGAAGGGCACGATGTGTACCTGCAGGCCGCCCTTGCCGAAGCCCGGCAAGGGCTGGCCGAGGGCGGTATCCCCATCGGCTCGGTACTGGTCCATGGCGGCCGCATCATCGGCCGCGGGCATAACCGCCGGGTGCAGTCCGGCAGCGTGGTGCTCCATGCCGAGATGGACGCTCTGGAAAACGCTGGCCGTCAGCCCGCCAAGGTCTATCACCAGTGCACGCTCTACACCACCCTCTCCCCCTGCCCCATGTGCAGTGGCGCCATCCTGCTCTATGGCATACCGCGCGTGGTGATCGGCGAGAATCGCATCTTCCGCGGCGACGAAGCGCTGTTGACCGCTCGTGGCGTGACCGTATCGGTGGTCGATGACGAGGAGTGCGTAACACTGATGCGCGAGTTCACCGCTCGATCGCCTGAACTGTGGAACGAGGATATCGGCGTCGAGCAGTGAGACCCGATTCGTGACGAGGCGCTCCGTGACCCGGTCATGGCGTGACGCGCATCGGGCAGCCGATTTGCCAGCAGCCGCTCGGGGCTTTAGTATCTACCTGAATTGGCTGAAAAACCTTGAACCAAGGGGGGTGTTGACGGAGCAGGCAGATGGACAAGTCCGATACACCCGGTTGCCGCTATCACCAGCCCGAACCGGGCAAGTGGCATTGCACGCACTGTAATCTGGCGCTGTGCAAAGAATGCAAGCCGATGGCTGACCATTTGCCACACGACGTACCCTGTCCGTTATGCCGTGCACCCATGGTCGACCTCGATGCCGGCCCTCCATTCTGGCGACACTGGCATGAACTCCTTCGCTACCCGATCGAGCGCACGGCACTGATCGTGATCGCCGCGTCAGGGCTGGCGCAGCTGTTGACGCCGGCCGGCCTCCCTACCCTGCTGGCCGGCGTACCGGTACTGGCGCTGTTCCTCTACTACGTCGCGGTCGTCATCGACTGTAGTGCATGCGGCTCCATCAGTCCGCCGGGCACGGCGGAACTGACCGACCGGACACGCATCGACGCCAGGATGCAGTGGGTCAAGACCGGGTTCATCTATGCCGGAGCCCTGCTCGCTGCGGTATTGAGCGGCTCGCCGCTGGTGCTGGCTGTGGTTGTGCTGCTCGCGGCCATGACGTTTCCCGCCAGCGTGATGGCCGTGGCCATCGACGAACAGTTCCAGGCCGCTTTCGACTATCGGCGACTCACTGCCATCGCCAAGCGACTGGGCATGGACTACAACCTGCTGGCAGCCGTCACGCTCGCTGTCGCCGCCTTGCCCGCGTTGTTGCTGTACCTGCCGGGGCTCCTACTACCGGCCTTCATCCATGCCGCGCTGCTCACCGTGCTGTATGCATGGGCGTGCCTGTCACTGGCCCACGCCGTCGGCCGCGTGTTGTTCCAGTACCGCCGCGAACTGGAATTCGCAGCCGGCGTGGATCCGATCGACCGACCGCTGCCGCCCAAGCCGGCCGTCTACGAACCCGCCCTTGCGCTTGCCGATGCCCGTGTGCAAATGGCCGAGCATCGAACCAACCATGCCCGGGTCACCATCGGTGAGGCACTGACGCGCTACTCGCGCAACCACGACCTCAACCGGTGTTTCGAGGAACTGCTTGCCGCCAAAGGCGAGGTCAATGAACTGAAGAACCATGTCGAACGCGTGCTGCATCGCAAGGTGACCGACGGAGACGCTGCCGGCGCGGTCGACCACTGGCTGCACCATCGCGACTCACTCGACGGCTGGGAACCCAGGAACAGCGCCACCCGCCATCGGATGGCGCTGGAACTGGAAAAGCGGGGCGAACACCGTATGGCCGTGCGCCTGCTGCTCGCCCTGCCAAGGATGGACCCACGCTACGGCCGATTGCCCGAAGCATGTCTCGATGCCGCCCGCATGCTCGAGGAACACTTCGCCGACCATACCAGTGCGGAACCGCTGCGCCGATTCGTGCAAACACGCTATCCCGGGCGCGCAGCCACTTGGTTCGAGAAACACCGGCTCGACGACAGAAGCCTGCAGGAGCAGATGAGCTAGCCAGCAAACGCCTGACGGGTAAAGTTGACCGGGTCGCCCTCGCTGACCAGTACGTTGTCTTCGATCCGGATTCCGCCGAACGGCTGCAGCGCTTCGACCTGCGCCCAGTCAATCCGGTCGGCATACTCGCTGGTACGCAATCCCTCGAGCAAAGAGGGAATGAAATACAGCCCCGGCTCGATGGTGACCACGTTGCCCGGCTCCAGTTCGCGGGTCAGACGCAAGGCCGGGTGCGGCTCCGGTGCCGGTCGCGCCTGGCCCTCGGCATCGACCAGGCCGGCGACATCGTGCACCTGCGCGCCGATGTAATGCCCAAGCCCATGCGGGAAGAAGCGGCTGGATACACCGCTCTCGAGCTGGTCTTCCGGCGACATCTTCACGATGCCGGCATGCTCGAGTATGCCGGCAATGGCCAGGTGCGTGCGCAGGTGCAGATCGACGAAGGACACACCCGCGCGCACTTCGTCGCACAGCTGGCGCTGGGCACGATCGACCGCCTCGATCAGGGCGGCGAACTCGACATTGTCCTCGCCGGTCCAGGTGCGGGTGATATCGGCGGCATAACCGAGCGAATCGGCACCGGCGTCGAGCAGAAAGCTCAGCGACTGCCGGGGACGAACGGGATTGCGGTACTGGTAGTGCAGCACGGCGGCGTGCTCGTTGACCGCGCAGATCGCGTTGTAGGGCAGTTGGTCCTGGTCCTGGCCGACAGCGGCAATATAGGCCAGGTGGATTTCCAGCTCGCTGCCGCCGTCACGGAATGCCTGCGCAGCAGCCAGATGGCCGGCCACCGCACGCTGGTTGGCACGGGCCAGGCACTCGCGCTCCCACGCGGTCTTGCGGGTGCGCGCCTCGTCGAGACGCCACATCAGTTCCGGTGCATTGAGGTCAGCGCCATCGAGCAAGTGTCCGACGGCTCGCTCATCGCCGATTACCGCCAGTGCACGCTGCTCGGCAAAGCGCTCGTGCCAGCCTTTGGCACTGGTCACGACTTCGACATCCAGGCTGTCGGCCCACCATGAGGCGGGGCCTTCCGGCGGCAGGTGCCAGAAATCGTCCGGCTGGCAATACCACAACCGCGGCTTGCGACCGGGCCTCAGTTCCAGCAGGCAATCGGGTGTGAACGGCTCGGGCACCCAGGACACGAACGGGGCATGGGCACGAAACGGCGGATGCTGATCGTCGAACAACCGATTCTCCGGGCGACCGGAATGAATCAGCAGGCCGTCATAGCCCAGTTCGGTGAGCGCTTCGTCGATTTCCTCGCGTCGATGCTCGATGTGACGGGCGTAAAGCAGCGCATCGGGATTCGGCATGGGGATTTCCTGATCGGTTAAACTCGTGGGTTATCCCTTGATTGTAGCGCGCTGGCGCAAACCTTTGCCTGATGACGATTCGGATCCACAACACGCTGACCCGCCGCAAGGAAGATTTCGTACCGCTCGACCCGGAGCGAGTGACGGTCTACGCCTGCGGCCCGACGGTCTATAACTACGCTCATATCGGCAATGCACGGCCAGCGGTGATTTTCGATTTGCTCTATCGGGTCCTCTCGCGCCGCTACCCCAAGGTGATCTACGCACGCAACATCACCGACGTCGACGACAAGATCAACGCGGCAGCCGCCGAACAAGGCGTGGACATCGACGTGATCACGCAACGCTTCGCCGCCATCTATCACGAGGACATGGCCGCCCTCGGCGTTAACCGACCGACGGTGGAGCCGCGCGCAACCGATCACATCGATGACATCATCGCCATGATCGAGAAACTGATCGAGCGCGGCTTTGCCTACGCCGCCGAGGGCCACGTACTGTTCAATGTCGAGAGTTTCGATGATTACGGCAAGCTTTCGAAACGCGACATGCGCGAACTCATCGCCGGCGCCCGCGTCGACATCGCCCCCTACAAGAAACATCCCGGTGACTTCGTTCTGTGGAAGCCCTCGAGCGACGAACAGCCGGGCTGGGACAGCCCCTGGGGCAGGGGCCGCCCCGGCTGGCATATCGAGTGCTCGGCGATGAGCGCGAAGCACCTGGGCGAGGTCATCGACATCCACGCCGGCGGCCAGGACCTGGTTTTCCCGCACCACGAAAATGAAATCGCCCAAAGCCGCTGCGCCCACGGCACCGACACCTTCGCCCGCTACTGGATGCACAACGGCTTCGTGACCGTCGACAAGCGCAAGATGTCCAAATCGCTGGGGAACACGCTCATCGTCCATGAACTGCTCAAGCACTGGCCCGGCGAGGTCCTGCGCTACGTCCTGCTGTCGGCCCATTACCGCCAGCCACTGGACTGGTCGGAAAAGGCGCTGGAACAGGCCCAGGCCACGCTGGACCGGCTCTACGGCCTTCTGCGCGACCACCAACCGGCCAGGGCTGGCGAGGCCGATACCGACGCCGCGGTGATCGCGGCGCTGGAAGATGACCTCAACACGCCCACCGCACTGGCCGAAATCAGCCGCATTGCCCGCGAGCTGACTGGCGCCGATGATGACCAGGCACCACAACTGGCCACCCGACTGCGCTCTTCCGCCGAGCTGCTCGGGTTGCTGCAGGCAGCGCCCGAGGACTGGTTCGCCAGCCGTCAGGCCGATGTGGACATCGACGAAAACGAGATCGAGGAACTGATCCGTCAGCGCAACCAGGCCAGGGCGGATCGGGATTTCGCCACCGCCGATCGCATTCGCGACGAGCTGAGCGGTCGCGGCATCGTGCTCAAGGACGGGCCGGAAGGCACCAGCTGGGAGGTGGCCACGCAATGAGCATCGACCAGGCGCAGCGCGAGATCGTCGACGAGTTCAGTCTGTTCGACGACTGGATGGATCGCTACCAGTACCTGATCGACCTGGGACGCAAGCTGCCCGAACTGCCCGAGCAGGACAAGAGCGACGACCGGCTGCTCGACGGCTGCCAGTCGCAGGTCTGGTTGATTGCCGAAGGAAATGCCGACCGCCTGGAATTCAGGGCCAATTCCGACGCCGCCATCGTCTCGGGGCTGATCGCCCTGATCCTGCGCGTCTACTCCGGCCGCAGTGCCCGAGAGATCCTTGATTCGGAACCCGAGTTCGTGCGCGACATCGGTTTGAGCCAGCACCTGTCCCCGACCCGCGCCAACGGCCTCAATGCCATGCTCGGCGAGATTCGCCGCCAGGCAGAACTGGCGCAGGCAACAGCAGACAGCTAGCGGTTGTCGCGCATCTGCTTCTGCTTGAGCTCCCAGCGTTCCTGGGCATCCAGGCACAACGTCGCAATGGGACGTGCCTCGAGACGGGCCAGACCGATTTCTTCACCGGTCTCCTCGCAGAAGCCATACGAACCGTCGTCGACCCGCGACAGCGCCTGGTCGATCTTACCCAGCAGCTTGCGGTAACGGTCCCGCGTCCTCAGCTCCAGGCTGTTTTCGGTTTCGCGGCTGGCGCGTTCGGCTTCGTCGCCGACATCACGCACCTCGCCACGGAGATTGTTGATCGTCTCCTGCGACTCCTCGATCAGGTCTTCTCGCCACTTGAGCAGCATCTGGCGAAAGTATTCCAGATGCTCCTGGCACATGTATTCCTCGTCTTCCGAGGGCTTGTAGCCTTCCGGCAATTCCACGGTCTTGCTGGGCATTGACTGACAGCCTCTACGCAGGTTGTTGCAAAACCGCCGATTATATATCCTAGAGGCGACTCAAGGGCAACCCCCCATGCAAACCATACTCATTTTTTTCATCCGGGCCTATCGATATCTCCTTTCGCCCTGGATCGGCGGCCAGTGCCGGTTTGACCCGACCTGCTCGGTCTACGCCATGCAGGCCATCGAGATGTACGGTGCCGCACGCGGCAGCTGGATGGCGTTCAAGCGCCTGATGCGCTGCCATCCGCTCTGCCACGGCGGCAAGGATCCGGTGCCCGGAAACGAGGACCAGCACGCTTCATGAACCGCTGGCTGATTGCCAATGCGCGCCTGGTCAACGAAGGTCGGGTGATCGAAACCGACATTCGTGTTCGGCACGGACGCATCGAGCGGATCGACTCCGACCTGACCACACGACCCGGCGAGACGATGATCAACGCGCGCGGACGCTACGTCATGCCGGGCATGATCGACGGCCAGGTACATTTCCGCGAACCCGGCCTGACGCAAAAGGGCAACATCGCCTCGGAATCACGGGCGGCGGTGGCCGGCGGCATTACCAGTTACATGGAAATGCCCAATACTTCCCCACCAACAACGACTCGCCAGGCACTGGCCGACAAGTTCAGCCGGGCGGCTGGACGCTCTTCGGCCAACTACAGCTTTTACCTCGGCGCGAGCAACGACAACCTGGACGAGGTTCGAGCCACCGGACCAAACGAGGCCTGTGGCCTGAAGGTATTCATGGGCGCATCATCCGGCAACATGCTGGTCGACAAGCCAGAAGTCCTTGCCGGCATTTTCAAGCACTCCCGGCTGATGGTGGTCACTCACTGCGAGGACAACCCGACCATCGAACGCAATCTGGAGGCTGCCGTTGCCAGGTACGGCAAGGACTTACCCGCCAGCGCGCATGCCGAGATCCGCTCGCGCGAGGCCTGCCTGAAATCGAGCAGACTTGCCGTCGAGCTGGCGAAGGAGCACGGTGCCCAGCTGCATGTCCTGCACCTGAGCACAGCCGACGAGGCCGCCCTGTTCGACCCCGGACCGGTTGCCGACAAGCAGATCACGGGCGAGGCCTGCATCCATCACCTTTATTTCATCGACGCGGATTACGAGGCGCTCGGCAACCTGATCAAGTGCAACCCCTCGATCAAGACCGTCGCCGACCGCAAGGCGCTCCGGCAGGCCCTGCGCGACGATCGCATCGACTTGATCGCCACCGACCACGCTCCGCACCTGTTGAGCGAGAAAACCGGCAGTTACGAAACCGCGGCTGCCGGCCTGCCGCTGGTGCAGTACGCGCTGCCCGCAGCCTGGTCGCTGGTCGCCTCGCGCACCCTTACCCCCGAGCGCCTGGTCGAGAAAACGGCCCACAACCCGGCCACTCGGTTTCAAGTGGCCGAACGCGGCTTCGTGCGCGAGGGCTACTGGGCCGACCTGGTCATGCTCGACGACGGCAAGCGCACGATCGTCGACAACCAGCCCATGCTGTCGCAATGTGGATGGACACCTTTCGCCGGTCGCAAACTACCGGCCAGCGTCGCCGCCACCTGGGTCAACGGTCACCTGGTCTGGCGTGACGGGTTGCTCACCGGGGTGGTGCCGGGGCAGAAGCTGGAGTTTTCGCGGGGTGGTTAGGTTGTTGTTTCGTCGTTTAGTCGTTTGGCGGCCAGCGATAGGCAATGGAGCCGCCAACGGCAGCCTGATGCCGCCGCACTTTCAGTCGACCAAGAGACGAAGCTACAAAGCGACGTAACTACCCCGTCAGCCGCCGAATATCGGCTCCGAGCTGACGGAGCTTTTCCTCGATATTCTCGTAGCCGCGATCGATGTGATATACGCGATCAACCACCGTAATGCCTTCGGCGACCAGGCCAGCCAGCACCAGGCAGGCCGAGGCGCGCAGATCAGTGGCCATCAACGGGGCTCCGGTCAGCTTCTCCACTCCGCGAATGATCACGGCATTGCCTTCCAGTCGCATATCGGCCCCCAGGCGCTGTAACTCCTGCACGTGCATGAAACGGTTCTCAAACACGGTCTCGCGCACCACGCCGGTTCCGTCGGCAATGGCGTTCAGGGCAGTGAACTGGGCCTGCATGTCGGTAGGGAAGCCGGGATATGGGGCCGTGGTCACGTCGACCGCCTTAGGTCGCCGCCGGCCCATATCCAGTTCGATCCAGTTCTCACCGCTGTTGATTTCGGCTCCGGCCTCTTCGAGCTTGCCCATCACGGCGTCGAGGGTATCGGGACGAGCATTGGTGACGCGAATCCGGCCACCGGTCATGGCCGCGGCGACCAGGAAAGTGCCCGCTTCGATACGATCGGGAAGCACCTTGTAGTCGTAGCCGTCGAGCCGCTCACGCCCGGTGATGGTGATGGTATTGGTGCCGTGACCGGAAATNTCTGCCCCCATGGTGATCAGGCACTCGGCCAGGTCGACCACTTCGGGTTCCTGGGCGGCGTTCTCGATGACTGTCGTGCCGTCGGCCAGGGTGGCAGCCATCATGATGTTCTCGGTGCCCGTGACCGTCGCCGTATCCAGCACCACGCGCGCGCCTTTCAGCCGCTCGGCCCGGGCAACAATGTAACCGGCATCGACGTGAACTTCGGCGCCCATCGCCTTGAGCCCCTTGAGATGCAGGTCGACCGGGCGTGCGCCGATCGCACAACCACCCGGCAGGGATACCTTGGCCACGCCCTGTCGCGCCAGCAGGGGCCCAAGCACGAGAATCGACGCACGCATGGTCTTGACCAGGTCGTAGGGAGCGGTGTCGCCGGCGAGCTTGCGGGCATGCATTTCGACGCGGAAGCGATCGCCCAGCGAGATCTCGACGCCCATCTGGCCCAGCAACTCCATGGTCGTGGTCACGTCCTTTAGATGCGGCACACCGCTCAGCCCGCAGGGCTGGTCGGTCAGCAGCGAGGCCATGAGAATGGGCAGGACGGCGTTCTTGGCGCCGGAAATTTCGACCGAGCCGTCTAGCGGCCGGCCACCGGCAATCTGGATTCGGGCCATCAGGGTTTCATCCGGGAGTAATTAAGGGGCGATCAGTCGGTGATCTCGTCGGGGGCCTTGAGAACCAGGCTCAAGGCATGAATCTCACGCCCCAGCGAAGGTCCAAGCGCTTCGTGAACGCGGCGATGGCGCTGAATGCGGCTGCGGCCGGAAAATTCGTCGCTGACGATGCGGGCCACGTAATGCACGTTGTCGTCTGAGTCGACACGCACATCGGCACCCGGCATTGCCTGTAAAATAACCTGTTCGATTGCAGATGGATCCATATTCAAGCACTGTCCGGCATCGGGTGAGGACAGTGTATTGGGTTTGTGCGAGTTCTTTTCCAGTCTACTGCACTCTTGACCGACTCTTCACCAGCGAGCCTGTAGAAAAATCGACTGATGAGCCTGACCATTGCACTGCTGGAGCTGGCAGCCGGCTTCGTCCTGCTGATCTGGGCCGCCGACCGGCTGGTCAGCGGTGCATCTGCGCTGGCGCGTAATTTCGGCGTACCCACGCTCATCGTCGGGCTGACCATCGTCGGCTTCGGCACTTCGGCACCCGAAATGCTGGTCTCGGCCATGGCTTCGCTGCGCGGCAATCCGTCGCTGGCCATTGGCAATGCCGTGGGCTCCAATATCGCCAACGTCGGCCTGATCCTCGGCCTGACTGCACTGATCTATCCACTGAAGGTCGAGCGCGTCACGCTCAAGCGCGAATTTCCCGTGCTCGGCGTGATCATGCTGGTCACCCTGGCGCTGATGTGGAACCTCAACTTCAGCCGGATCGACGGTCTGATCCTGATTGCAGGCCTCGCGCTTCTAGTCGCCGGCATGATCGTGCTGGGGCTGACCCAGGGCAAGAGCGACCCGGTCGCAGCCACCCTGGTCGACGAAGTGCCCCAGGACATGACAACCCGGACGGCATTGATGTGGACCGGCCTCGGCCTGGTCCTGCTGCCGTTGAGCGCACACATCCTGGTCAACGGCGCGGTCGGCCTGGCCACGATCGTCGGCGTCTCGGAGGCGGTGGTCGGCCTGACCATCGTGGCGCTGGGCACCAGCCTGCCGGAACTGGCCGCGGCTGCGGCTTGCGCATTTCGCAAGGAAGACGACCTCGCCATCGGCAACATCCTGGGTTCGAACATGTTCAACTTGCTGGGCGTGCTGGGCATCGCCGCCCTCATCCACCCGATGGAGATCGAGGCCATACTGCTCCATCGCGACGTGGCGGTCATGTTCGTGATCACCATCCTGCTGTTCGTCCTGGTCTGGCGTCGCAAAGGGCCGGGCCTGATCGGCCGACCGACCGCCTTGCTGCTGTTTGCCGGCTATATCGGCTACCAGTCGACGGTCATCGGCCAGGCGCTTGCCGGATAAGGAGTAAACTGTTCCACCATGGTTGATCCACAACGCATTCACCGTGCCGCCACCGAAGTTCTCGAAACCGAGGCCCGCGCTATATTGGCGCTGGCAGACCGGATCGATGATCACTTCATCGCCGCCTGCAGGCACATCCTCGATTGCTCCGGCCACCTGATCGTCACCGGCATGGGCAAATCGGGACACATCGCCCACAAGCTGGCCGCTACCCTGGCGTCCACCGGCACACCGGCATTTTTTGTGCACCCGGCCGAAGCCAGCCACGGTGATCTGGGGATGATCCGCAACGACGACCTGGTGCTGGCGCTGTCGAATTCCGGCGAAACCGAAGAGCTGCTGCGCCTGCTACCTGGGCTCAAGCGTCTTGGCGTCAAGCTGGTGGCAATGACGGGCAACCCGGCCTCGACCCTGGCGCGCTACGCCGATGTTCACCTCGACACCAGCGTCGACCGCGAGGCCTGCCCCCTGGGGCTGGCGCCGACGGCATCGACCTCGGCCCAGCTCGCCCTGGGCGACGCGCTTGCCATCGCCTTGCTGGATGCGCGCGGCTTTACCGCTGAAGACTTTGCCCGTTCGCACCCGGCCGGCACGCTGGGCCGGCGACTGTTGCTGAAAATCAGCGACATCATGCACAGCGGCGACGATCTGCCCACGATCGGCAGCAGCGCGACCATCGCCGATGCCATCGTACAGATGACCCGCAGCCGCCTGGGCATGTGCGCCGTCATCGACGACAATGAGCTGGTCGGCATCGTCACCGACGGCGATCTCAGACGCCACCTCGACGACATGGGCGACATTCGCAGCAACACGGTGGCCTCGATCATGAGTCCCAACCCGCGCACCATCGCCGCCGACGAACTGGCTGCCGCTGCCGTAGAGTTGATGCAGAGCCACCGAATCCAGGGCGTGCTGGTCACCGACCGCAATGGCCGGCTGGTCGGTGCACTCAACTTCCAGGACTTGCTGCAGGCCGGTGTCGTATGAGCACGCATCGCCTCAGCGAACTGGCCCGAAAAATCGAGCTGGCGGTGTTCGATATCGACGGCGTGATGACCGATGGTCGACTCTTTTTTGCCGACTCCGGCGAGCAGATCAAGGCGTTTCACGTACGCGACGGCCTGGGTCTTAAGGCCCTGATGAAGTGCGGCATAGGCGTGGCCGTGATCACGGCCCGGACCTCCGGCGCACTCGATCGGCGCATGTCCGAACTCGGCATCGATCGCGTGATGCAGGGACACCAGGACAAGGCCACCGCCCTGGACCGGCTGCTCGAAACCGAGTCGATCGAACCGGCATCGGTTTGCTACACCGGTGACGACTTGGTCGACTGGCCGGCCATGCGACGTTGCGGCCTCAAGTGTGCCCCCGGCGATGCCGACCAATGGATCCGCGAACAGGCCGACTTCATCACCCGAAACCCCGGCGGTCGCGGCGCGGTGCGCGAGGTCTGCGAACTCATTCTTGACGCACAAGGCAGGCTGGCAGCCTGGCGCGACGGCTTTCGGTGAGCTGGCGCATCATCATTGCCGCCTGCCTGGCCCTGATCGCAGCAACCCTGCTGCGTACCTGGCTGCCCGTCGACAGCGTTTCGGCACCCGACATCACCGCGCCGGATACCCGATTCAACTATTCCCTGACCGATTTTGCCGCCAGCTTCCGCGACGAGAATGATCGACTCGAACTGGAGATTTCAGGCCCGCGCCTGGAACACGAAGCCGACGCACGCGTGGGCCGCTTGAGCGAGCCCCGCTTCCACATCGAGCCCGATGGCGCCGACTGGCGGGGCCGCGCTCTCACCGGGCTGATCCTCCGAGAGAACGAAGAACTGGTTCTCGAGGATGACATCGAACTGATCCATGCCCACCCCGATGGCGAGATCCGGGTACTGGCAGAGACTCTGCACCATCACCGTACCGAGCGTACAATCACATCCGACGCGCCGGTAGAGATTCACCAGGCGGGCTCCTGGCTCAGAGCCGGTGGCCTCATCATCCGGCTGGACGACAACACCATCGAGCTGACCAACCATGTACAGGGCACTCTCAAGCCTGCTGTTCGCCATCGCACTGACAGCGACGACGCTGATCGCGGCTGAGTCTCCGGGCGATGAACCGATCGACATTCGTGCCGACAGCGGTCGATTCGATGGTGGTCAGGGTGCCACACGACTCAGCGGCAATGTCCTCATCGCGCGCGGCGAAACGGAAGTCAGTGCCGACGAAGGCTTCGCCTTTCAGGGTGATGACCGCAGTTACGAACGCTTCGAACTCGAAGGCGACCCGGCCACATGGCGCGCCGTCGATGAGGAAGGTGTGGAAATCCACGGTCAGGCGGGACGCATCGTTTACGAAGTGGCCAACAACCGCGCCACCCTTTCCGGAGGCGTGCGCATCGAACGCGGTGAACTCGTCGTGCAGGCCGACTCCGGTCAGGCACTACAAGCCGAAGGGCGATACGAGCGCATCGAACTCGACGGCACCCCGGCACGCTGGTCCACGGTGACCGAGGAAGGTCGACGCGTGGAGGGCGAATCCGATCGCATCATCCACGACCTGCTCGCCGAACAGGTCGTCATGGTGGGCAATGCGCGCGTGCGCGAGCCGCGGGGATCGTTCTCCGGGCAACGCCTGCTCTACGACCTGCGCACCCAAGCCACCGAGGGCGAGGGCGGCATCCACATGATCATCGACCCGGAAGCCATCGACGAGCGTGCCAACGACGGGCAGCAGGACCGATAGCCGTGCTGATTGCCGAACAACTCTCCAAGTCCTATCGCGGTCGCGCGGTAGTCGATGGCGTGACCCTGAACGTCGATACCGGCGAGGTGGTCGGCCTGCTCGGCCCCAACGGCGCCGGGAAAACCACCTGTTTCTACATGGTCGTGGGCCTGATCGCGCCGGATGCGGGCACCATTCGCATCGGCCAGCGCGACCTGACCCGCGCCAGCATGCACCAGCGGGCACAACGCGGACTCGGCTACCTGCCCCAGGAAGCCTCGATCTTCCGCCGCCTGAGCGTGGCCGACAACATCATGGCCATACTCGAACTGCGCCCGGATCTCGACCGTGCCGGACGTCGCGCCGAGCTGACACAACTGATGGAAGAGTTCCATGTCTCGCACCTGGCCGACCAGGCCGGCATCAGCCTGTCGGGCGGAGAACGCCGGCGCGTGGAAATCGCCAGGGCTCTGGCGGCCAATCCGTCGTTCATCCTGCTCGACGAACCCTTCGCCGGCGTCGACCCGATTTCGGTCGGCGAGATCCAGCGCATCGTCCAGCAACTGGCCGCCCGCGACATCGGCATCCTGATCACCGACCACAACGTGCGCGAAACACTCGGCATCTGCGACCGCGCCTACATCATCAGCCAGGGCAAGGTCCTGACCTCCGGTGCCCCGGCCGACGTCATGGCCGACGAAAACGTTCGCAACGTCTATCTCGGCAAGGAGTTCCGGCTCTGAGGCGGTTTGATCGAAAGTGGCTCCGTTTCGGGTTTTGGCGCCGGATCCCGAGCTGAGAAAGGAAAAACGTAAAACGTGAAACGGTGGGATTGCCGTGCTGCTCTTCTTTCAGAGGTGGCCAATGGCGGGACGCTGACCATTCGCCACCATGCATCCATTCTCGGCAACGAACCTTCCCCCGTTTTTCGATTTCCGTTTTCCGTTTTCCGTTTATCCCGCTCGACGCTGGCGGCAATGCAATCCGATCGGCCCAGTGGCCCGAATCTTGCAGTTACCGTAGAATCGGACCCATGAAACAAGGCACTCGCCTCCAGCTCAAACTCGGCCAGAAACTCAAGCTGGCGCCGCAATTGCGCCAGGCCATCGCCTTGTTGCAACTCAACCGCATCGAATTGCGCCAGCACATTCGTGAGGTACTCGACACCAATCCCCTGCTCGAACGTGCCGATGAACCCGGCACCGACGGCGAAGAAGCGGGAAACGACGCGGACGTCGACCTCGACTACGAGGATGATTACGGGTTCGATGACCTGCCGGAAGGCTTTTCGGTCGCGCGCGACGCCCCCAATTACGACGAGTTCATCAGCGACCGCGCCGATGAATCGCTGCAGCAACACCTGCTATGGCAGGTCAACCTGTCGGGCTTCAACGAAACCGACGAAGCGATCGCCCGCGCCATCATCTACGCGCTCGACGAGGATGGCTATCTGGGCGATGACATCACGACGCTGCGCGGCTCACTGGCGCCCGAGTACCTGGTCGGCGAAGACGAGATCCTGGCCGTGCTTGAACGCATCCAGCACTTCGAGCCAGTCGGCGTGGCCAGCCGCTCGATCGACGAATGCCTGCTGGTCCAACTCAGGGCCATGCCCGCCGCCACCCCTTCGCTCGGACTCGCCTGCCATATTGTCGAACACCATTTCACGGCGCTCGGACGACAGGACATCGACACCCTGTGTCGACACACCGGCGTCGCGGCCGACGAAATTCGTGACGCCATCGGCGTCATCAGGCGGACCAACCCCCACCCCTGCTCGCGTTTTTCCAGCGACAACGAAAACTACATCGTGCCCGATGTCTACGTGCACCCGGCCGAAGAAGGGTGGCGGGTCACACTGAACCCTGACAGTGACCCCGGGCTGCGGCTCAACGACATGTACGTGAAACTGGCCCGCCAGAGTCGCGGGGAAGACAAGAAATACCTCAACGACCGTCTTCAGGAGGCCCGCTGGCTGATCAGCGGACTGGAGATGCGCAACCAGACCCTGCTGGCGGTCACCCGCGCCATCGTCGAACGCCAGCATCCATTCTTCGGGGAAGGCGAGACCGGCATGCGTCCTTTGCTGCAACGGGAAGTCGCCGAGAAGATCGGCGTGCACGAATCGACCGTCTCCCGCGCCACCACCCAGAAATATGCGCATACGCCCCGGGGAACGTTCGAACTCAAGCATTTCTTCTCTGTGGGCATCGACACACGAGACGGCAACCAGGTGGCCGCCACTGCCGTCAAGGCCAGACTGCGCCGACTGATCGGCGAGGAGCCGGCCGGCAAACCATTTTCCGACCAGGCGCTGGCCGAAGGACTGGCCGAACAGGGCATCCTGCTGGCGCGCCGGACCGTAGCCAAGTATCGCGAACAACTGGGTATTCCGGGATCGGCTCAGCGACGTCGTGCAGCCCGTCTGCAAACAGCCTGACGACCCGGTCGTCACTGGTATAAGATTGGCGCATCACCGCCAAGGAGTCCATTCATGCAACTTGAAGTTACCGGCCATAACATCGAAGTGACCCAGGCCCTGCGTGCCTACATCTCCGAGAAGGCCGAACGGCTCGAACGCCATTTCGACAACCTGATTTCGGCCCATTTCGTGCTGCGGCTCGACAAGCTGGAACACACGGCCGAGGCCACGATCGGCGTTGGCGGCCGGACGAATCCCATTCATGCCGACGCCGTGTCCGAGGACATGTATGCGGCAATCGATGGACTGATCGACAAGCTCGACCGACAGGTCCGCCGCCACAAGGACAAGGTCACGGATCATCGTGCGACACGCCCCACCCCCCCACAGGCCGACTGAACGGACCGCCTGACTTTCCGGCAAGCTGTCATGCACCTCACCGATGTCCTCGACGTCGACCGCATCGCGGTCGACATCACCGTCTCCAGCAAGAAGTCCCTGCTGGAAAAGGCCGCCGCCCTGCTGGCGTCCACCTCCGATAGCGCCGATTCGCGCGATATCTTCGAAAGTCTGTGCCAGCGCGAGCGGCTGGGATCGACAGGGCTTGGCCACGGCGTTGCCATTCCCCACGGCCGAGTGACCGGCCAACAAACCGTCGCCGGGGCCGTGATCCGACTCCAGAAGGCCATCGATTTCGATGCCCCCGACTCCGACCCGGTCGATCTGTTCTTTGCCCTGGCCGTTCCCGACAAGTGCACGGACGTGCACCTGCGCCTGCTGGCCGATATCGCCGAACGGCTCGGCCGGGAGCAGCAACGACAAGCCATTCGTGAGGCCGCGGATTCCGACCAGTTGTTGAGGTTGCTGTCCACCGACCTGGCCGAACCGCCACGGCAATGACCACACGGATCACCCCGGCCGAACTCCATGACCAGTTTTCCGACCGCCTCGGTCTCGCCTGGATCTGCGGCAAACGCGAGGCGCGCCGGCGTGAAATCAAGCCGACCGGATTTCATACCCGTCCATCGCTGGTCGGCTTCCTGAACCTCATCCACTCCACGCGCATCCAGGTCATCGGGCGCGAGGAGTTCGACTGGCTGGAAGGCCTGGATTCGCGCATTCGCTGGGAATCACTGGCGCGCATCATGGATTCGAGGCCTGCCGCCATCATTGTCGCCAACGGTCTCGAAGTCGCCGACGATCTCGAGCAACTGGCACGCGAAAGCAACACCCCGTTGCTGACCTCCACCCAGCGCGACTGGGAACTGGTCGAGTTCCTCGAATACCAGATCGCGCGCCGGCTCGCGCCCCGAACCACGCTGCACGGCGTATTCATGGAGATCTTCACCATCGGTGTGCTGATTACCGGTGATGCCGGCACCGGCAAGAGCGAGCTGGCACTGGAACTGATTTCCCGGGGACATCGCCTGATTGCCGACGACGCCCCCGAGTTCACCCAGCTTACGCCCGATATCGTCGAGGGCTCGTGCCCGCCGGTACTGCGTGAATGCTTGGAGGTGCGCGGACTGGGCATCCTNAATATCCGGCGCATGTTCGGCGATGCCGCGATCAAATCCAAGAAGTACCTGCGCCTGATTATCCATCTGCACATGCCCGAGCCCGGCGATGAGGAAGGCGACCGACTTCACGGTGACGACAGCATGCGCGACGTGCTCGACCTGAAGATTCCGCAAATCAACCTGCCGGTGCTTGCCGGCCGCAACATGGCGGTGATTGCAGAGGCCGCGGTACGTGACTTCATGCTGCGCATGAAAGGCTTCGATGCCGCCGCCGAGTTCGTTGAACGTCACGGCCGGCTGCTGTCAGATCAGAAATGAACAACGCTCTCTCACTGATCATCATCAGCGGACTGTCGGGCAGCGGCAAGACCGTGGCCCTGCATGCCCTTGAGGATCTGGGCTACTACTGCGTCGACAACCTGCCGGGCAATCTGTTGCCGGAACTGGCCAACGAGGTGCGCAGTCAGCCCGAGCGCTATCCGCGTGTAGCCATCGGCATCGATGCCCGCAGCGGACCGGAAGGCCTGGGTCGGCTGCCCTCATTGCTCGAGGCGTTGCCGGGCGATCCCGGATTCCGACTGCTTTTTCTCGACACCGACGAGAAGGTACTGATCCGTCGCTTCAGCGAAACACGCCGGCGTCACCCCCTGAGCGACCTCGGCGGCCTGGAAACGGCGATCTCGGCCGAGCGCGAATTGCTCGCCCCGATTCGCGAGAAAGCCGACTGGATCATCGACACATCCGAAAGCAATCTGCATCAGCTCCGGCGCCAGGTCTGGCGCACCATCGGCATCACCGAGAACGAGAGCGTACAGTCGGTGGTGCTCGAATCGTTCGCCTTCAAGCGTGGCGTGCCGCGCGACGTCGACATGGTATTTGACGCCCGCTGTCTGCCCAACCCGCACTGGCAACCCGGCCTGCGCGCCCACACCGGGCTGGAAGCATCGGTACAGGAGTACCTGGAACGGCATGAAATCGTCGATGCTTTCTGCGATGACGTACTCGCCTTCGTCAAGCGTTGGCTCCCGGCACTGGCCGAGGACCAGCGCAGCCTGGTGACAATCGCCGTTGGATGTACCGGCGGCCAGCACCGCTCGGTATACGTCATCGACCGCATCGGCAATGCCCTGCGCGCTCAAGGCTTGAGGGTGCTGGTCAGTCATCGGGAGCTGGAGCAATGACCGGCATCGTTCTGGTCACCCACGACGGCCTCGGCGAAGCGATTCGCCACGAAGCCGAGCATATCCTCGGGCGCACGATCAACCTCACCACCGTGGCCATCAGCTACCGCACCGACCCGGAGTCGAGTCTGCACGAACTGCGTGCAGTAATGGCGGCCAGCGCCGATACCGGCGGCACTCTCGTTCTGACTGACCTGCCCGGCGCCACACCGCACAACCTGGCTTACCGCGCAGCGGTCGAAAGCGGCATTCCCGTGGTCTCGGGGCTTAATCTTCCCATGTTGCTGAAGGTCATCAACCATGTCGATGAACCGGCCGACGAGCTGGCCGGCCGGGCGTGTGAAGGGGGCCAGCAAGGCGTGGTTCGCAGATGACCCGCAGGCCCCTGCAACTGACCAACCGGCTCGGCCTGCATGCCCGCGCGGCCAGCAAGCTGGTGCAGACCGCGTCTGGCTTCGATTGCCAGGCCTGGCTGGAGTACAACGGGCGCCGGGTCAATGCGCGATCGATCATGGGCGTCCTGCTGCTGGCCGCCCCTTGCGGCAGTGAACTGGTCCTGGAGACATCCGGAGCTCAGGACGAGGAGGCGGCCGACGCCATTGCCGAGCTGGTCGAACGGCGATTCGGAGAAGACCAGTGAGCCTGGCGCTGACCGGCATCGGTGTCACCAGCGGCATCGCGATGGGCCGCGTCCACCGGCTCACGCCCGGGGAACTTGCGCTGCCCGAGTATCACCTGGAAGCCGACGCGGTGAATACGGAAATCAAACGTATCCGGCAAGCCGCGCAGCGCGGCGAGCGATTCCTTGGCGAGGTGATGGCCCGGGTCAGCGGACGCGGCAGCGAAACGGCACGTGATCTGCTCGAGGCGCACCGGCTGATGCTGCGCGACCCAATGCTGATCGAAGCCACCTGCGAGCGGATCGACGAGCAACGCATCAATGCGGAATGGGCGCTGGCCCAGCAAAGTGAGCAGCTGCAGGAGGAATTCCGCCGCCTGGACGACGAGTACCTGGCGCTTCGGCGTGAGGACCTCGAGCAGGCCGTTGGCCTGGTCCAGCGGGAACTGGCCGACCAGCCTACCACGGAGCTCGATTCCCGCATCCCCCACCATCTCGACCACACCATCCTGATCGCCAGCGAGCTGGGGCCCGCCGAGTTGACCGTGCTCAGCCAGCGCCGCGTGGCCGGCCTGGTCACCGAGCATGGTGCGCCGTACTCACATTCCGCCATCCTTGCCCGCAGCCTGGAGATCCCGATGGTCGTGGGCGTACACCATGCCCTGGAGCTTCTGCAGGAAGGCGAGGAAGTCATCATCGACGGCCATTACGGATCGGTGCTGGCGGATGTCGACGACAACCTGAGACGTCACTACGCCGAGAAGCTGGACTCAACGCTTCGTCATCGAAACGACCTCAAGCGCTACCTTGGACGCCCGTCGCTTACCGCCGACCGTCAGCCGTTCTGCGTGTACGGCAACGCCGAGCTGCCGCTGGAGTTCAAGCGCTGCCTGGATGCAAGAGTCGACGGCATCGGTCTGATGCGCACCGAATACATGTTCCTCGATGAAGACCTGCCCGATGAACAAGACCAGTACCGGGCCTACAGCACGGCCGTGCGTACCATGGAGGGGCGCATGGTCACCATTCGCACGCTGGACGCCGGCGGTGACAAGCTGCCGGCCGCGCTGGAACTGACTCGGGGGCCGAACCCGGCCCTGGGACTGCGCGGGCTGAGACTGTCGCTGTCGATCTCCGATGCCTTCCGCAACCAGCTGCGCGCGATCCTGCGGGCCTCCACGCTCGGCCCGGTGCGCATCCTGCTACCCATGCTGACCAGCGTGGCCGAGATTCATCAGGCCCGGCAGATCATCGCCGAATGCCGCGAGCAGTTGCGTAACGAGGGGCTTCAGATCGATCCGGCATTGCCGGTGGGGGGCATGATCGAAACCCCGGCCGCCGCACTGGATATCGAGCACATGGCGCCGGAACTGGATTTCCTCGCGATCGGCACCAACGACCTGACCCAGTACGTGCTGGCAGTCGACCGTCAGGATGAACTGGTCAGCCACATCTACGACCCCACCCACCGGGGCATCCTGGAGTTGATCGCACGCATCGTCGAGGCGGGCCGGCGCCATGAGCGCGAGGTTACGGTCTGCGGCGAACTGGCCGGCGACGCCCAGGCGGTGCGCATGCTGTTGGGCCTTGGTGTGAATCATTTCAGTCTCCCGCCGGCCCAGGTGGGTGCGGTCAAGAAAAGCCTGATCGAATGCAGCAGCCGTCGTTGTCGCGAGCTGGTCGAAAGCTATCGCACCGGCAACGGTCTGCTCCACGGCCATGACCTGCTTGCCGCTCTGGCCGAGGATCGTTAACCCAGATCAGCCACGTTGATCGGTCACCTTGTCACGTACGTAAGTCGGCTCAAGTTGCCAGGCACTGACCGGCTCGACCGAATCGGCCAGCGACAGCAGCGAACGGGCATCGGGCCAGGCATCGGGTCTTCGCCCGGACAGGTCACCCCCCACCGCCTGCTCGATTTGTGCGCCGTAAACGGCCATTCCGGAACCGGCAGCCAACCAGGGTCCAGGGTGCGGCGCAGTCAGGGCCGAGGGCGGACCAACGCATTCTTCGCCGATGCGCTCGTGAACGCCCGCAACAGTTCCAAACCACGCGGAGTACACTTCGTTCATGCGCGCATCGAGCACGGCCAGAACCGGCCCGGCGGTACCGTCCGGATCGGCGGCACGGGCCAGTGTGCTCAGCGTGGAAACGGGATGCACGGCAAGATCGTGGGCCAGCGCCAGGCCCTGTACCACGCCGAGCCCGATACGGAGACTGGTGAATCCGCCGGGCCCGCGTGACACGACCAGGGCATCGAGATCGGAGAACCCGATGCCGGCCTCGGTCAGCAGCTCGCGCATCCACGGCACCAGCAACTCCGCGTGGCGACGCGGGGCGTGTTCCTCACGCACGCGCACCTCGCCACCCACCTCAAGTGCTACCGAGCAGAAGTCGGTGGCGGTTTCCACGGCCAATCGATTCATGTCTGCAGTCTATCCTTCAGAAATCTTGCCGCCTCGGCGGCGTCGCGAACAGGCGTCATCGGCGGCAGGCTCCTGATGAACAGGCGCCCATAGGGCCGGCTGGACAGACGTGGGTCGCCCAGCACCAGCACACCGAAATCATCAGCCTGGCGAATCAGCCGTCCGGCACCCTGCTTGAGCGCCAGCACCGCATGCGGCAACTGCACCGAGGTGAAGGGGTTTTCGCCGGCCTCGCGCACCGCCTTGAGCGTGGCCTCCAGCACCGGGTCGTCGGGTGCGGCAAACGGCAGCTTGTCGATCACCACCATGCTGAGTTCGCGCCCGGGCACATCCACGCCCTCCCAGAAACTGGCCGCGCCCAGCAACAAGCTGCCCGGATTGTCCCGGAATCGCCTCAGCAACACGGGCCGCGGCGCATCCTCCTGTATCAGGAGATTGAAGTCGCTGTTGGATCTAAGCCAATCGGCCGCCCGCCGCAGGGCACGGTGCGAGGTAAACAGCAGAAATGAACGACCGCCGGCGGCACGCAGCACCGGGAGCACCTGTTCCAGCAGCGCCTCGGTATGGTTATGACTCGAAGGTTGGGGCAGATTTTCGGGCATCCACAGGCGAGTCTGCGCAGGGTAATCAAAGGGGCTCTCGACGACAAGCTCGCGCACACCTTCCAGCCCCAGCCGGCGAGTAAAGTGATCGAACTTTCCACCCACCGCCAGCGTGGCCGAGGTCATGATCCAGGTCGCCGGCACCCGCTCGCGCAACTCTTTCAGCGGACCGGCCACGTCCAGCGGTGTGAGGTTCAGGCCGAAGCGGCCGCGCCGGTTGACGAACCAGCGCACGAAACCATCACGGCCTTCCAGGAAGTCGCCCAGACCTTCCGCGAGTACCGCGGCGCGCTGGCAGGCATTGGCGAGGTCACGAGTCTGATCAGCCAGCGGATCGAGCGCCATGACCAGCTTCTCCAGCGCCCGCCGCAATGCAGCAAACTCCGAGAGGCAGGCCGACAGCGCGTTGAATTCACCGCGGGCAGGCAGTTCGACACACCCGCTGACGGCCTGGTCGAGCGCGCCGCGCAATTCCTGGACCGGCTCCATCAGCAGCTTCAAAGTCCCGCTGGCCTGGCCGGCGGCGCGCAACGTATCGTTGGCCAGTTCACGGACCTGCCATGCACTGATGCCGCGCGAAAAAAAACGCATGGCCGTATCGGGCACCTGGTGGGCCTCGTCGAGCACCACCGCGTCGGTTCCCGGCAGGACTTCGCCGAAACCGGTCTGCTTAAGCGCCATGTCGGCAAACAACAGGTGATGATTGACCACCACGATGTCGGCTTCCTGGGCCTGACGCCTTGCCCGCACCAGGTGGCAATCGGCCAGGTGCTCGCATTCACCACCCAGGCAATTGTCCTGGGTTGAAGTCACCAGTGGCCAGACGGCTGAGCGGGTCGCGATATCGTCGAGCTCGCTGATCTCGCCCGAGACGGTGTGCTTCGCCCATCGCTTTACCATGCGCAACTCGTCGCCGGCCCCACCGTCGGCCAGCTCCGGGTCGGCCAGGTGCTTGTCCAGCCGGTGCCGGCAAAGGTAGTTGGCCCGTCCCTTGAGCAGCGCCACCTTGCGCTCCAGCCCCAGCGCGCGCAGGGTCATGGGCAGGTCGCGGGCAAACAACTGGTCCTGGAGATTGAGTGTGCCGGTGGAAATGATGGCGCGTTTGCCGCGCAACAGCACGGGCACGAGGTAAGCCAGGGTCTTGCCGGTGCCGGTGGCGGCCTCGGCAACCAGGTCGGCTCCGGAGCCCAGGCACTCGTCGATGGCACCGGCCAGGTCCAGCTGCCCGTCACGCGGAAGATAGGCCGGGAGCGCGGCAGCCAGCGGACCGTCTTCGGCAAAGACGTCAGCCACCATCAGCCCCGAAGACTCCGCGACGCCCGTCATCTAGAACCTTTCCGGTACCTCGACCTGGCATTGCGCCAGGCGCTCGCGGGCACGGCGCGCGGCATCGTCACGATCCTGCCGTTCGCGTGCCAGGGCGATCGTACGCCAGTTGCGCTGGCACAGTTCACCGACCCGCGGCCCCACATCGAAAGATCGCGAAGCATAATTCTCGGCCTGGTCCCAGGCGCCCTTCTCGAGCTGGACTTCGGCCATGTACTGCAACAGTTCAGGATCGCGCGGTTCAATCCTCAAAGCGCGCTCCAGTAGGATGGTGGTCCGATCCAGGTCACCCGCGTTCTCGGCCGCCCGGGCCGCATCGGTCAACTCAGTCACCGCAGGATTCCTCAGCGGGTAAACCTGCAGCCCGCTGGCCTGTTCGGCCGCCGGTGCACGCACCTGCTCGGCCACGCTTCTATCCTCCACCGGCGCCGGCGGCTGCGTGGCGCACGCTGTCAGCAATGCGGCCAGCGTCAGGATGAAAACAAGTTGCCAATATCTGCTCATGCCTTTCCTGGATCCATTGTTCATTGAATGTCGTTCAGCCAGTGTGCAGCGTTCGGGGTGGCGGGGCAAGTGGTGGGCCAACGCGCGCCGAATCAGCGCTCGTGCCGACTTTTATCGCCGCCAGAACGGCCGTCGGCGCGAGCCCTCGTCCATGCACGGCGACAGCTCCGAAGGCTGGCTGCCGGCAGCAAAGGGAATGGCGACCGCACCCTCGCAGGATTCGCGTGCCAACAACGGAGCGGGCCAGTCAATCCAGTACCACTCGATACCTTCCGGCCAACCGGGGCTGTAGGTGCGCAGCGGCAACGAGGAAAACAGCTCGGCCCAGACCGGCATGGCGCCGCTGGCACCCCCGATACCGGCCGGCGCATGGTCGTCGCGACCGACCCAGACCACCCCCAGCCAGTCGCGAGTATAGCCCACGAACCAGGCGTCCCGGCGATCGTTGGTCGTGCCGGTCTTGCCGCGAATGCCGGGGTCGTTTTCGAGCATGGCCGACAGACTGCGACCGGTGCCGTCGGTCACTGCATGGCGCAGCGCGAAGTCAAGCAGCGAAAGCGCCTCCCGATCGCGTATCGGCCGCAGGCGCATGGGATAGCGACCGATCGACCTACCGTCGGCATCGACCACCTCGCTGATTGCCTTCAGGGTGGTGCTGTAGCCTTCCGAAGCCAGCGGCTGGTAGAGCTGCGCGACCTGCATCGGCGTGAGGCTGACCGAGCCGAGAAAGACCGACGGATGGGGATCGGTACCCGGCACCACGCCCAGTTGCTCCATCAACCGCAGCAGCGGCGCCACCCCAATCTCCAGACCCAGCCTGACTGTGGCCTGGTTGTAGGACATGGCCAGTGCCTCCATAAGGGGCACGGTGCCGTGGCTGGTGCCGTCGTGATTACGCGGCTGCCAGGGGTCATGCCCGGGAATCGGCACCGACAGCGCCTCATCCTCCAGCGGCGTGACCAGGGTGAAGTTTTGCGGATCGGCCAGTGCCAGCAGGTAAAGGAATGGCTTGATGACCGAGCCCACTGAACGCCGCGCGTCGAGTGCCCGGTTGAAGCCGGCACGGCCACTGTGGCGGTCGCCAACCAGTGCGCGCAACTCGCCGGTGGATGGTTCGGCCAGGACGATCGCACCCTGAAGCTCACCGTCCTCGCGCTCGACCCTGCTCAGTCCATCGCGCAGCGCGCGCTCGGCCTGCTGCTGGGCCGACGGCGACAGGGTGGTGAAGATACGCAGACCGGTGCCGCGCAGGTCCCGATCGCGGTAGTCCGCGCGCAACTGACGCCTGACCAGGTCGATGAAGCCGGCATGCCGGCTGGACCGGCGCACCGAAGCGGCACTGACGCCCAGATTCGCGGCCACGGAACGATCATGAACGTCCTGATCGATCAGACCGGTCTCGAGGAACATGGCCAGCACCTGGTCTCGGCGGGCCCTGGCGCGTTCCGGATTGCGTACCGGGTGATACCAGGAGGCGCCGCGCGCCATGCCGACAAGCAAGGCAATCTGGGCTACATCCAGCGACTGCACCGGCACGCCGAAATAGTATTCGCTGGCCCGACCGAATCCATGGATGGCGTGGGTGCCGTCCTGGCCCAGGTAGACCTCGTTGAGGTAAGCCTCGAGAATCTCGCCCTTGCTGAATCGACGCTCCAGGCTCAGCGCCATCACCGCCTCGTTGAACTTGCGCACGAAGCTGCGATCAGGCGTGAGAAAAAGGTTCTTGACCAGCTGCTGGGTAATCGTGCTGCCACCCTGGGTGACCCGGCCGTGACGCAGGTTGATCCAGGCAGCGCGCACCATGCCGCGCGGGTCGAGTCCGTGATGGTGCCGGAACTGGCGATCTTCCACCGCCTGCACCCCGGTCACCAGCAGCGGCGGGAAATCGGCCAGCGCGACCACGGTACGATCGCGCTCATCGAGTGGCATCAGGCTACCGATTTCCGCCGGCGGCACCCTCACCAAAGCGCTGCCGTCGGAGCCGGTCAGGCGGACGCGCTGGCCCGACAACTCGAGTTGTACCCGCTGGGCCGACTGATCACCGTCGGCAAAGCGGAAGCCGGGCAGATGAATGTCGAAACGATTGCCGTTGCGCGAGTAGCGTCCGATTGTCCTGGCGTCCCCGGCACGCAGACCTGCAGCCTCGAGTTCAACAACCAGGTCATTCGCCCCCAGGTGAAGCCCGTCGTGCAACTCCAGCGCGCGTGCGTAAACGCGGCTGGACTGGCTGAACTGGCGGTCGGCGAAGCGCAGGCCGGCCTCGCGGTCCAGCCACCAGATCCAGGGCCCCAGCAGTCCGGCGCCGAGTCCCAGGGTGAACAAGATCAGACCGACCAGCGCACGCCGCACCCACGGGCGCCTGGGCGGGCGGCTGCGCTTCGCCTTGCGTGCTGGTCGCTTCTTGCGGGTCATTCCGGCCTGGAAGGTGACATGTGCGGGAGATTTGAAGGATAATTGCGCGTTTGCGACAGGATCGGTAACACCATGCGCCGCACGCGCCTGGAGCCCGACGTCGCTTACGTGATTTTACTGGAAAAACAGACCCGGACCGAGCCCATCGTGACAGCGGACGACCAGGACAAGCCGGCCTCTCCCAGCCGGGCCAACAGTGACCCGGAATATCCCGCCGATCAGCAATTCAGACCGCTGGTCGTCGTACTGGCCGGCGATGACAACCGGGTCGACCCAGCCTGGCTGGCGAACCTGCAGTCCACCCTGCCCGGCCGTTACCTGGCCGCCTCGTCCACCGCGACCGCCGGACTGGAAAGCCTGGAATGCGATACGCGGTGCTGGCCGGAACTGGTGAGGCAGGCAGCCAAGTTCGGCGCCGATGACGGCACCCTCGTCATCGAAAGCGGGCTGGCGGTTCCCGAAGACTTCTCCAGCCGACTGGCCGCACTGTCCCGCTCACCGGAATGCCCGCCCCTGACGTCGTTTGCCGGCAACCACGACGACGTCGCCAACCCCTTCCACGGCCTCGAAGCCGAACTATCACCGGACTGGTGCGATGACCTGGCCCATCTGGCCGGTCGCCGGCAATGGGTCGCAGTCGATCATCGCTGCCCGCGTCTGACCTTTATCTCGGCCAATCCGCCGGAAAATGCCGTTGACCTGGCTGAACGCAACGAGGGCTGGATCTTCGACGGCATCTTCATCCATGACCCGCGGCGCGACCTGACTGCCGGCCACGGACGACACCCGGCCCTGGCCGCGGCACTGGGATCGCTGAGACTGGCGTGCACCCGGCTGGCAGAGCGCGGTGAAATCAACCTGGAACTGCCAGCCATCGGCCGCGACGACAAGGCGATCACCCTGCACATTGCTCACCACTGGGGCGGCGGCGTGGCGCGCTGGATCGACGATGTCATCGCCGGCGACGATCATGGTCACCACCTGGTGCTGGCCGCGCGCGGCTACACCGACGGCAAGGTGCACGGCCAGCGCCTGTGCCTGTACTTGGCCGGCGCGACCCGCGGCCTGCTCGACGAGTGGGTACTGAGTCCCGCCATCGCCGCCACGGCGACTACTCACGATCACTACCGCGAACTCCTGCAGCACATCATCGAGCGCTACGCCATAGGTCGCATCATCGTCTCGTCGCTGATCGGTCACAGCTTCGATGCGCTGCGGACCGGGCAACCGACAATGCAGGTACTGCACGATTACTACCCGGCCTGGCCGGTGCTCGAGCATGACCCGCTGGAATTCGACAACGGCGAAGGCGTGGACCTGGCCGGCGCACTGGCCTCCAACGCCAGCAACCTGCTGTTCGATCGCACCGACGTGGCGTTCTGGCAAGACCTGGCCCGGCAATGGCTGAAACTCACTGCCGAACACGAGGTCTGCCTGATCGCACCGACCAATCAGGTCCGCCGGCGCTGGTGCCGACTCATGGGTAACGATCTTGAACGCATCGACATCGTGCCGCACGGCTTCCAGGGCTGGTCCGGCGCTTTGGACATCCAGCCCACCCCCCGTGCCGACGGGCGTCTCAACCTGGTGGTGGTCGGCCGCCTATCGCCAGGCAAGGGGCTGACCCTGCTGGAGCAGGCACTTCCAAAGCTGCGGGAAGTGGCTCACATCACCCTGGTCGGCTGCGGCCACCACGGCATGCGGCTGTTCGGCCAGGCCGGCGTCGACATCCTGCTTGATTTCGAACGCGAGGCACTGCCCGGCATACTCGCCACCCTGCGCCCCCAGGGCGCACTGTTTTTGTCCACGGTGGCCGAAACCTGGAATTATGTTCTCAGCGAAACCCGCTCGCTGGGCCTGGTGCCGATCGCCACGCGCACTGGCAGCTTTGTCGAGCGCATCGACGACGGGCGCGACGGCCTGCTCTTTGATCCATCGGCCGATGCACTGATCGAGTGCCTGACCAGACTGCGCCGCGATCCGGCACAACTGGTCGATCTGGCAGCCCACCTGCCCGCCGAGCCCGGCGTAGCCGAATCCGTGGCGCACTGGGATCTGCAGGTCGCCGCGCTGGCCCGCCGACTACCCGCCCCGTGCCCGGCGTCGGCGGCGTCCCTGCAAACGATGGTCTTTGAAGCCGACCTGGCCGACAGCCGGGTGGAAATCGAAGGTCTCGAACGACGCAACGACGCACTGTATGCCGATCTGGTCAATCGCACCGAGTGGGCGCGCAAGCAGGAACGCCTCAACCGGGAGCGCACGGATGAGCTGCATCTGGTGATGGAGCAGGCCAGGCAGCAGGCCGACGAGCTCGAGGAGCGCACTCGCTGGGCGCTGTCGCTGGACGAAGCGCTGAAACAGGAACAGGCGCGTGCCGACCATTTGCAGGAATATGTCGAAGCCCTCCATGCCAGCACGTCCTGGCGATTGACACGGCCGCTGCGCTTTCTCACCCGTCTGGCCGCCAATGGCCGCGCCCATCGCGCCTGGAACCCCTGGCAGTGGCCTCGGTTGCTGGGCCAGTTCCGACACAACCTTCGCGTCGGCGGCCTGCGCGGCGCCATTGACCGCATGCAGCATCTCGATGCTCCCGCGCACGCCGCCCCCCCCGCAACAGCGGTGCCTGCAAACGAACTGACCGAGCCGCCGGCCGACCCGGATCCGGTAACCCTGCCGAACGTGGCCCACCCCCGGGTTAGCATCATCATTCCGGTTTACAACAAGGTCGCCTACACCGGCGCCTGCCTGCACTCGATCGTCGAACACACTCCGGAAAGTGACTGGGAAGTCATCGTCGTCGACGACTGCTCGAGTGACGAGACGCCCGAGTACCTGTCGCAGTGCCGGGGAATCCGAGTGATCCGCAACGCCGAAAACTCCGGCTTCATCCGCAGTTGCAATGCCGGGGCCGAGGCCGCCCGCGGCGAGTACCTGGTATTGCTCAACAACGACACCACGGTTACCGAAGGCTGGCTGGATGCGCTGATCGACACCTTCGAGCAATTCGACGACGCCGGCATCGTCGGCGGACGCCTGGTCTACCCCGACGGCCGCCTGCAGGAAGCCGGCGGCATCATCTTCAACGATGCCTCGGGCTGGAACTACGGCCGCGGCGACGATCCCGCCCTGCCCCAGTACAACTTCGTCAGCGAGGCCGATTACATCTCCGGTGCCTGCCTGGCCGTGCGCAAGGCCGATTTCGAACGCATGGGCGGCTTCGATACCCGCTTCGTGCCGGCCTACTACGAAGACACCGACCTGTGCTTCCAGATGCGCGCCATGGGCAAACGGGTGATCTACCAGCCCGCCACCACCATCGTGCACCACGAAGGCATCAGCTCGGGCACCGAAGAGAGCAGCGGCACCAAGCGCTACCAGGCCGTCAATCGCGACAAATTCCGTGACAAGTGGGCCCAGGTACTGACCGACCACCCCCCTGCCGAACCCGACCATCAACGGGCCGACCCGGTGCGTCACCTGCGTTTCCGTCGCTTGCCGAAGCGGGTGCTGGTGATCGATGCCGTCACGCCACAGCCCGACCATGATTCTGGCTCGGTGCGCATCATGGCAATGATGACGCTGCTTCGGGACCTGGGCTTCCAGGTGACTTTCATACCCGAGAACATGGCCTGGGTAGCGGGCTACTCCGATGCCCTGCAGGAGGCCGGAATCGAGGTGCTGCACGCACCTCGCACGCCGTCTCTGGAGGCATGGCTGGAAGAACACGGCAGCGACCTCGACCTGGTCATCGTCAGCCGCCACTACGTTCTCGCCCCAATGCTGGCGAAGCTGCGCCGGCTGTGTCGCCAGGCCCGGCTGGTCTTCGATACCGTGGACCTGCATTTCCTGCGCGAGGAACGCGAGGCCGAGGTCACCGGATCCAACGAGATCGCTGCGCGTGCCACCGAGACCCGGCGCCAGGAACTGGCGCTGATCGAACAATCCGATACCACCCTGGTCGTCAGCGCAGTGGAGCGCGACCTGCTCACCGAGCTGCTGCCTGATGCCGACGTGCGTATCGTCTCCAACATCCACCGGGTGCATGGCCGCAAGAGAGGCTTTGGCGAGCGCAAGGATCTGATGTTCGTCGGCGGCTTCCAGCACGTGCCCAACATTGATGCGGCGAAATGGCTGGTCGAAGAGATCTTTCCGATGGTGCGCCAGCGCATACCCGAAGCCCGCCTGCACCTGATCGGCTCACGCATGCCGGCCGAGATCCTGTCGATCGACTCACCGGGCGTGCAGGTGCACGGCTTCGTACCCGAGCTGGAGCCTTTTCTGGAAGGATGCCGACTGTCGCTGGCCCCGTTGCGCTACGGCGCTGGCGTCAAGGGCAAGGTCAACCAGGCCATGAGTCACGGGCTGCCGGTGGTGGCCACCAGCTGCGCGGCCGAGGGCATGTTCCTGGAGCACGGGAAAGACGTGCTGATCGCCGACGATGCCGAGACGTTCGCCGATTGCATCGTGCGTGCCTGCAGTGACGAATCGCTATGGCAACGGCTGTCCGACGGCGCACTCGACAACGTCCATAACCACTTTTCCATGGAAGCGGCCCGTCAGGCGCTGATCGAGGCCTTTCAGCTGGAGTCCGGGTCGGACTGAAGTGGTCGCACCGGCCGCAACAGCCACGGCAACAGCTTCACACTCCCCAATCGACGCAACGCGGCAACCTCTCGTCGCTTGGCGGGCAGTGTCCGCAAGGCCTCGCCGAGTGCAAAGACCAGCGGCCGGAGACGTCGCGGCCAACGGGGCGGGGCCGGGGCCCGGTCGGCACCGTCGCGCCCAGCGGGCAGCAAGCGCAGCAGCGGCGCGAACACCATCCCCAGCAGTTCGATCACCGCGCGCACTCCGAGCAACACCACCCACAGCATCAGCAACGGCAGGGGCAGGTTCTTGCCGGCCACCCAGACGAAATTGCGAAAGGAACGGCTCGCCACGGAAACCGATTGCACATCGGTGGACGCTCCGCGCTTGTGATAGACGATCGCCTCGGGCACGTACAGGCACTCATGGCCGGCGACACGTGCCCGCAACGACAGATCGACATCCTCGAACACCAGGAAGAAATCTTCGTCGAACAGGCCGATGTCATCGAACAGCGATCGCCGGTAGAGCGCGGCACCGGCACAGGCACCGAACACCCAGGCCGGCTGTTCATGATCTTCCGCTGGCTCGCCGCCACCGATGTTGACGCCACCACCACGCAGCAGGGAGAACCGGTCGCCGGCCGAATCGATGCGGTGGGGCGGATCGTAGCGCAACATCCGGCAGGCAGCGAAGCTCGCTTCCGGTGCACCATCCATCGCAACCACCAGTCGTTCCAGCCAGTCCTCGCGTGCCCGGGTGTCGTTGTTGAGCAGCACGACGTACTCGCTGTTCGTTGCCCGTATACCGGCGTTGACCGCGGCCGAAAAGCCGAGATTGGCCTCGTTGCGCACTATGCGCACCCACGGAAAATCACGTTCGACCAGGGAGAGCGATTCGTCGGTGGAACCGTTATCGACCAGCACCACCTCGTAACCCTCGAAGCGCTGTTGTTCCAGGGACGTCAGGCACTCCGGCAGGTGCCCGGCACCGTTCCAGTTGGGTATGATCACGCTGACCCGGGGTGCGACTCCAGTCATGCCTTACCTCAACCGCCGCGCACTGGTGACGTTGGGAATGCCATGCAAGCGGCTCAGCAAGGTCGCAAGTTGATCAAAGTCCTCGACCTGCACGGTCAATTCGATCTCGACATGGTCGGAATTGTCGGCATGACGCGCGTTCATGGCGCTGACATTGACCTTCTCGCTGGCCAGCAGGGTGCCGATGTCGCGAATCAGCTCGCGCCGGTCCCAGGCCTCGATGCGAACCCGCGCCGGGTAACGACTGCGTGAGCGTGCCTGCCAGCGCACATCCAGTACACGCTCGGGGTGACGCTGCTGCAACTCGAGAAACTGCCGGCAATCCTCGCGGTGGATACTCACCCCTCGCCCGCGCGTGATATAGCCGGCAATGGCATCGCCCGGCACCGGCTGACAACAGCGCGCCATCTGGTGCATCAGGCTGCCGACACCCTCGATGCGGACATCGTCATCACCCGCCTCACTGGACGGAGCCTTGTGCACGGCAATCCCGGCCTGCTCGCGCTGTTCTCGCTCGTGAAGCCTTTCCAGCGCATTGGCGACTTGCAAGGCGGTGACGTCGCCGCAACCGACCTGGGCATGGAGATCTTCGACCCGGCTGGCATTGAACTTGTGGACAACCCGGTCAAGTTCACCGGGATCCAGGTCCAGGCGCCGGAATTCGATCTCCAGCGCCTGCCGTCCGGCCGCGATGTTCTCATCCAGGTTGGCATGGCGAAACCACTGACGCACCTTGGCACGGGCACGTGCCGTCTTCAGGTAACCCAGCCGCGGGATCAGCCAGTCACGCGATGGTGCGGGCTGCTTGCCGGTCAACACCTCGACGCGATCTCCGTTTTTCAGCTCCGTGGTCAGCGGCACGATGCGTCCGTTGACCCTGGCACCGCGGCATCGATGCCCGACCTCGGTATGGATCAGGTAGGCAAAGTCCAGGGGCGTGGCGCCGGCGGCGAGATCCTTGACCTCGCCGGTAGGCGTGAGCACGTAAACACGATCCTCGGTGGTGAGATTCTGGAAGCTTTCCAGCAACGCCTCGTCATCGGGCTGTTCTTCCTGGCTCTCAAGCAGCTGCCGCATCATGCCGATGCGCTTTTCCAGGCTGTCGTCGCGCGGCCCACCTTCCTTGTAGCGCCAGTGCGCGGCCACACCGAGCTCGGCGTGACGATGCATGTCGTGGGTGCGAATCTGAACCTCCACCACTCGATCGCTGGACGTACTGACGGCGGTGTGGAGAGACTGGTACAGATTGGCCTTCGGATTGGTGATGTAGTCGTCGAACTCGCCCGGCACCGGCTGCCAGCGCGTGTGGACCAGACCCAGCACGGCATAGCACTGCTCCACGGTATCGACCAGCACGCGCACCGCACGCACATCGAACAGCTCGTGAAAATCCAGTCCCTTGCGCTGCATCTTGCGCCAGATCGAGTAGATATGCTTGGCCCGACCGGAAACCTGGCCGCCGATACCGGCCTCGGCCACCAGCTGCCGCAACTCGTCCATGAACTCCTCGATGAACGCCTGACGGTCACTGCGCCGCTCGGCGACCAGTCTCCTGATCCGTTCATGGGTCTCCGGCTCGAGATACATGAAGGAGAGATCCTCGAGCTCCCACTTGAGTTGCCAGATGCCAAGCCGATTGGCCAGGGGAGCATGAATGAGCCGGGTTTCATGCGCAATCTGCCGGCGAGTCTCGGCATCACCGTCAGCGGCCAGGCGCAATCGCGCCAGTTGCCAGGCTAGGGCAATCAAGACAACGCGGACATCGGCGACCAAGGCCATCAGCAGTCGCCTGAGACCCTCGGCGCGGGCAGAATCGTCGGGCAGATAGGTCCGGCCGAAGTGATGCAGGCGACTGAGCTGCTCCAGCAATCCGTCCACTGCCGTGCTGCCCGCCGGCTCGTCGGCCATTGACGGTCGCTCACGTCCATCCAGCGCCGCGGGCAGCAGCAGCGTGGCAGCTACGGTGTCCGCGTCGGGGAACAGTCTGGACATGGCCTCGAGGGCCTGATGGATCAGTTGAAGTTCTTCCGCATCCGCGGCAGTAGCGCAGGCGAACTCAAGGGCATTGCGCAGTCTGCCGGGCCTGTCGAGACCGGCCCGCTCCACGAATTGATCAAGCCAGCCCCTGAGCTGGCGCTCGGCATCGGCGGCGTGCGGCATGGTCCCCTCAAAGCCTGTGAATGACCTCACGACCGGCAAATCGCGGTCGGAAAGGCGCGCAGGAATCGATCGTTTGTGGCTTAGCCGGCTTTGTCTGCGTCGACGTTGAAGAATGTACTGTCTTCGCTGGAGAGCGTACCAGCTTCGTCCTGTACGCGAAGGAACCAGTTCTCGCCAGGCTCGTCAACGACCAGCCCTTCAAAACCGACCTGACCCCCATTCGCGGTACCGGCCGCCAGGTAATCCTGGCCGCCAACACCGTCCTGACGGAGATACACTTCCACCAGGGTCTCGTCATCGTCTTCCACCCAGTTGCCATTAGCGTCGACCACGCGTACCACAACCGGATTCAACGGCTGGCCCACTGTGCCGTCTTCAGGCTGCTGGACGAACTCGAATCCGGCGACATCACCCGCAACGAAACTGGCGGAAACCTCGGCCGACCCGACACCGTCAACGGCGAACACCACGGTATAGGTGTCAGCAGTCTCCGAGGAAGCCGCAAACTCGGCTGTGCCATTGACCGTGACCGCTTCGGCACCGTCCAGATCCGCCAGCCCGCCGGCGTCGATCACCTCGACCAGGGCACCGGTCACCGGGTTCTGGTAGCCATCGACAACATCGACCTCGAAGACCACCTGATCCTGGCCGTCGGCCACGGCATCGTTGTTTAGTGTCTGGGCGTGGATCTCGGACGGACCAGCCGCACTGAAGCTGACCTGGGAAACTCCCGGCTCGAGGTCTTCGGCCGAAAACAGGAGCTGGTAATCGTCCGCCACTGTGGTAGTGGCCGTGAAGTGAGCCTCCCCGCTGGCATCTGTCGTTGCCGACGTCGGCGTCACTTGCAGGCCGTCATCGTCACTGACAGTGACCTCGATATTCGGCACCTGACCACCCTCGCCGTCCAGGGCCGTCACGGTAATGTTTGCATTCTCGCCGACTTCCGCGGAAGCATTGGTGGCCGCCAGCGCCTCGCCCTCGCCAACCACGATCAGGTTGCGATGAACGGCATCGAAAGCCGCATCCGGACCCGGACCGGCCACGGCGCCTGCGTAAAGATCGATCTGCCCCGGTGCCGACCCGTTCCGAACCAACCGGGTCACCGAAAAGGTGAGCGAGGAGCCCGCTGGAAGCGTGAGGCCATCGAAGCGTAGCGGCCCGTCACCATCGGAATCAGGGCAAACGGCACCCTCGACCGACGCGCACTGCCAGAAACCGTTATTCAGGCTGGCGTCGAACAACACCGAGTTGCGCGGAAAAACCTCCTGGAAGGCCACACCATCGAGATCGACTGTGCCGGTGTTGACCAGGCTGACATCGTAGTTGATGTTGCCTTCACCAACGAAATCCTCGTGATCGTAGACGATCTCGATGCTGCCCGGCGGGGGCACAAACTCGAAGCGGCTGGCAAACACCTCGTCGATCGGTCCATCTCCGACCGGCGCGACGCCATACAGACCGAACTCGCCCATGCTCTGGCCGCGGTAGAAGCACTGCACCGTGGGCGCAGGCAACTTGAACAATTCATCGGTGGGCAGAAAATACTCCAGGCCGCTGCCCAGCGAGATTCGATCAGCGATCACATGCCCATTGGCGTCGGTCAGGGTCAAGCCCACCGGCGGTGTCTCGTTTGCGAAATCGAAACAAAACAGCGGCTGATCGTAACTGCCGCCGAACATGCCAGTGGCAAAGGACAACTTGCCCTCATTGAGATCATAGGCCACCACGTCACTGTCACCTTCCTCGACAGCGATCTGGAAAACCCCCAGGTCCGCACCGTCAAGTGCGAACAGCAGACCGCTCGGCTCAAGGTGCAGCATACTGTCAAGCGATTGATCGGTTTCGTTCCAGGACTGTTCGGCCTGGGCCAGCGTGGCTCCGCCAGCAAACGCCAGCGCCACAACAAGGGGAGAAGTCAGGATTCGATTCAACTTAGGGTCCAATTCCGTTTCGGTGTGGCAGACAGTTGCGTATTGTAGCGCCTGAAGAAGTCCAAAGACCATTGCCAGTTCATAAAAATTCTGTTAATTCAGACCTTTCTGCAAGACTCGTGAAATCCATCACACATGCTGTTTCGTGTACGAGTTCGCTGTTAATCCCCCCTCAAATCCGGACGCTGCGACTGAAACATCCGATCAATCCTGAAAGACACGGGGCCACGAACCCCCATGGTTGATCAACAAGACATCGTGGTTAGGACAAAACGCGGGCCTTCCAGTTCCCCAACCTCTTCTCAAACATCGCAGTCCGACCACGCTTCGGCCAGCCGTTGCTTCGATACTTTTTCCGCAGTGCCCAGCTTCTGGGCAAAAACCTGGACCCGGAACTCCTCGATCAGCCAGCGGAATCCATCCAGTTCGGGGGTATACCAGCCTCCCTCAGCCAGGTAATCGAGGTAGCGATGCCACCACGGCTGCACCTGTTCCATGCGCTGCTCATCACGCACGGGATCAAGTTCCAGAGCATCCAGACGCTGTGCCATGGCGCGCAGGTAACGCGGATAATGCTCCAGGCGCGGCAGTTCGATATCGTCGAGGAAACCGGCGTACATCAGGTCGTCGAGCTGGGAACGCATGTCGGCGATCGCCTTCGGCGCCGCCTCGGCGAGGCTGTCGAGACGCATCGAAAGCTCGTGCCAGCGACGCAGACACTCGTCGAGCAGCACGGCTGCCGGCTGGTAGCACCCGATCAGCTCGCGGCGTAGCATTGTCGCCAATCGGCCAAAGGCGTCGGCATTCCGCACCGCCCAGGCTTCTGCCAGGAAGCTGCGCAATACCAGGTTGCGCAGGGCCTCCGTGAGTGCCGATAAGTCTTCTACCCGGGTCCAGGCCAGTTGCGCCTCACGCGACAGACCGTGGTCTCTAGCCAGGTATTTCCACTTGTCCTTCAGTGCCTTGCGCAACAGGGTGGCGACACCGGCGTGATGGGCCAGTTGCGCTTCCTCGGGGGTATCGAACAGGCGAATGCCGGCATGCTCGCCCCGGTCCACCAGGGCCGGCCAGGCCTTGTGACCACCGCGGGTGGTGATGATTTCGGGCAGCTCGGGAAAATCGTCCGGTCCCAGGCCGTCGCGCTGCCACTGACCGGCCTGGCGATCCATGAACTCACGCCGCGCGCGATCGCTGAAGCGCTCGATCAGCGCCTCGACATCCCTGCCCTGCCCCAGCACCCTGCCGCCCTCGGCGCGCACGCGCACCAGAAACTGCAAGTGTCGCGGCAGCTTGTCGAGCTTGAACTCGCCGGGTGCGATCTGCATGCCGGACATGCGCGACAACTCCACCGCCAGACATTCAAGCAGCGAGCCCGATGCTTCTCCCAACGACTCCAGCGCGGCGCGGGCGTACTCGGCCGCCGGCACCAGGGAACGACGCTTGGCCTTGGGCAGGCTGGCAATCAGCGCGGTGACCTTTTCCTCGATCAGGCCCGGCACCAGCCACTCGAGCCGGCCGGAATCGAGCTGGTTGAGCAGATGCAGCGGGCAATCCAGGGTCACACCGTCGTGTTCGCTGGCCGGATCGAAATGGTAATGCAGACGAAACCGCTCCGGTCCGACCTGCAAATGCTCGGGAAAGGCCTCCCGGCCGGCCAGCGGCGCTTCCTCGCGCAGCAGCGTTGCGCGGTCATACAGCAAGCGCGCCTTGCCGTCCGGATCCAGTCGGTCGTACCAGCGCGCGAAAGCCTTGACCGTGAAGATGTCCTCGGGAATGCACTGATCGAAGAAGGCTTCCAGTTCACCCTCCGCGGCCAGCACGTCGCGACGCCGGCGCTTGTGCTCGTGGGCGGCCAGTTCCTGCCTGAGCGCCTCGTTCTTTTTCAGGAACTCGGCTTTCGAATGAATTTCACCGCGCACCAGGGCATGGCGGATGAACACTGCACGCGCCGTCGGCGGGTCGTGGGGGCCGTAATGCACCCGCCGCTTTTCGACCAGCACCAACCCGTGCAGGCTGACCTGCTCGTAGCCCATCACCCGGCCCGAGCGCTTGTCCCAGTGCGGGTCAAATACGCGGTGCTTGAGCAGGTGTGCACCCTGGCTCTCCAGCCAATCGGACTTGACCGGTGCGACCATGCGGGCGTAAGGCCGAGCGGTCTCGACCAGTTCCGCGGCCATGATCCAGCCGGGATTGCGTCCGGCCAGCACCGAGCCGGGAAAGATGCGGATCTTGTGACCGCGCGCGCCCTGGTATTCGCCCTTTTCCTGGTGTTGTCCGATCATCGCCAGCAGGCCGGCCAGCAGGCTGCGGTGGACCTCGTCAGCATCGGCGTTTCCGAGCCTGCCGACCTTCCAGCCTTCCTCGCGTGCGATCTGCCTGAGCTGACCGTGCAACTGCCCCCATTCATGCAGCCGTTGCGGGGCGAGAAACTGGCTGCGCGCGACGCGATCGGCCTTGCTGCGCGACAGTCCCGCACGCGTATCCTGCCACCACTGCCACAGTTTCAGGACGGTGAGAAAGTCCGAACCCGGTACGACGAACTGTGCATGAGCCTGGTCGGCGGCCTGCTGCTGATCCAGAGGCCGGTCGCGCACGTCGGCTATCGACAAGGCGGCAATCAGCACCAGGGCTTCGGCCAGCGCACCGCGCTCGGCCGCCTCGGTCAGCATGCGTCCGTGCCGGGCGTCGACCGGCAGCCGGGCCAGCCTTCGACCCAGCTTGCTGATGCGCCGGTCCTCGTCTACGGCCTGCAACTCGACCAGGCTCTGCCAGGCCTCGCCGATCAGGCGCCTGGGTGGCGCATCGATAAAGGGGAAGTCCTCCGGATCCCCCAGGCCCAGCGCCAGCATTTCCAGCAGCACGCCGACCAGCCCGGCGCGCTGGATTTCCGGCTCGGTGAATTCCGGGCGGGAGTCGAAATCGGCCTCATCGAACAGGCGAATGCAGGTACCCGGCCCGACCCGGCCGCAACGACCGGCGCGCTGGTTGCAGGAAGCCTGCGAGACGGGCTCCACGGGCAGCCGGAGGACACGCGAGTGAGCGGCATAGCGCGAGATGCGCGCCAGGCCCGAATCGATGACGAAGCGGATGCCCGGCACGGTCAACGAAGTCTCGGCGACGTTGGTCGCCAGCACGATGCGCCGCCCCGTCCCGGTCTTGAAGATGCGATCCTGCTGGCCGGCAGGCAGGCGGGCATACAGTGGCAACACCTCGGTATGCGACAGGTTGGCCCGTTGGAGTGCGCGCGAGACCTGGAAAATCTCCCGCTCGCCGGGCAGGAAGACCAGGATATCGCCGCGCGAATCGATGCGGCTGACGGTATCGACCGCGCGCCGGACCTGCTGCGGCAGCCCCTCATCCTCCTGCGGTTCCTGGTAGCGCACGTCGACCGGGTAGCTGCGGCCTTCCACCGTGATCACCGGCGCGTCGTCGAAGTGCTCGGAGAACCGCCCGGTGTCAATGGTCGCCGAAGTAATGATGATCTTCAGATCGGGACGACGCTTCGTCAGCCGCTTGAGGTAGCCCAGCAGGAAATCGATATTGAGGCTGCGCTCGTGGGCCTCGTCGATGATCAGGGTGTCGTAGGCATCGAGCAGGCGGTCGTGGTGAACTTCGGCCAGCAGGATGCCGTCGGTCATGAACTTGATGTAGCTGGCTTCAGAGACCCGGTCGGTGAAGCGCACCTGGAAGCCCACCGCTTGCCCCAGCTCGCTGCCCAGCTCCTCGGCGACGCGCCGGGCCACCGAGCGCGCGGCAATGCGCCTGGGCTGGGTGCAGCCGATCAGTCCGCGTACGCCTCGTCGGGCCTCCAGGCACAGCTTCGGCAGCTGGGTGGATTTGCCCGATCCGGTCTCGCCGGCCACGATCACCACCTGGTGGTCGCGGATGGCCTCGACGATGGATTCGGCATGGTCCGATATGGGCAGGTCCGGCGGCTTGCCGGTATCGGGCCGGTTGTCCTGGCGCGCCTGATGCTGCGCCTGCGACCGGCCCAGCCGCTGCTCGTAGCCGGCCAGCAGTTTCTCGCGCTTGTCGTCCGGGCCGCGAAAACGCGCCAACTGCTTGTGGCGACGCTTGAGCCAGGCGATGTCGCGCTGCATTACCGAGGCCGGGTCGAAGGTCGGAATCTTGCTCATGGGGGCGTATTGTCGCTTGATCGGGGTTTGGAGTGGGAACGGGTGGTACCGGGAAAACACGGGCTTTCCGCGGCTTACGCCGTTTGGGGCCGGCATGGGTTTGCGGGCTCTTTGGTGCCGACACAATTGACTGAGCGCCACCGAGGAAACCATCGCCTTCGCTCAAGCGGTAGCCTGAGCTGATGGTTCGGCCAGGATCGATGCCAGCTTCCGCGCCGCTGCAAGCCCGAATTCTCCCGGCACCACCCGTTCTGAGGGGTTGGGAGGAGGTAAAACGTCTAATCGGAAATCGTAAAAAGGGGGTGTAATGTGCTGGCTTCGGCAGAATACGGGTGGCCAATGGCTTGGCCCCTGCCTTTGGCCACCAGCTCTTTACGAAGGCACCAGACTTGCCCCCGTTTTCCGTTTCACGTTTTCCGTTTTCCCATTCGCAGCAACACGAGCCCAGTGCTAGTCTTGTGCGCTGAATTTCCAGATGGCGCTTACCCAATGAACTTCAAAAGCGACAACGAAGCCCCCGCCCATCCGGCGATCATGGACGCGCTGGTGCGCGCCAACGAGGGATACGCCACGGCCTATTCCGAGGATCGCTTCAGCCGGGAACTCGATGCCCGCTTCTCCGAGGTCTTCGATACCGAATGCAATGTGCTGCCGATCGCGACCGGCACAGCGGCCAACTCGATCGCGATTGCCGAGATCAGCCCGCCCTGGGGCGCGGTGATGTGCCATGAACTGGCCCATATCCACAACGACGAGGGCGGCGCGCCGGAATTCTACTCCGCCGGTGCCAAGCTGGTACCGCTGGCCGGCGATCACGGCCGACTGCAGGCACAACCGCTGGCAACGGCCATCGATGCCGCCGGTCGACATGGCGTGCACAACGTCAAGCCTTGCATTGTCTCGATCACCCAGGCCACCGAATGCGGCACGGTCTACCGACCCGACGAAATTCGTGGCATCGCCGAGGTCGCACGTGAACGCGGCCTGGCACTGCACATGGACGGGGCCCGTTTTGCCAATGCCGTGTCATGGCTGGACTGTCATCCGGCCGAGGTGACCTGGAAGGCCGGTGTGGACGTACTCTCGTTCGGGGTAACCAAGAACGGTGCCATGACCGCCGAGGCAATTGTCGTCTTCGGCCGCCCCGAGTGGCTGGCCGGGATGGAACGCCGGCGCAAGCGTGGCGGCCACCTGCTATCGAAGATGCGTTACGTCTCGGCTCAACTGCTGACCATGCTCGACGACGATCTCTGGCTGAAGCTCGCTGCCGATGCCAATGCCCGCGCCTGTCAGCTCGCCCGCGGCATTGCCGACAGCCCGAATGCCGCGCTGGAATGGCCGGTCGAGGCCAACGAAGTATTCATGCGTGCTGACCCGGAACGCCTGCAGGCACTCAAGGACAAAGGGTTTGAATTCCACATCTGGCCGGGCCACGACGACCTCGCACGATTGGTGTGTTCCTGGGCCACGAGCGAAGAACAGATCAGTCAGCTTATTGGAGCGCTTTACTAATGAGGTCGTTAATCAGCAGACATTCAGCGCTCATTCGTCGTTTTTCTCCCCGTCGACAGGCCGACGCCCGAAGATGTGGTCAACGACGGTATCCACGTAGCGCTCACCCTGATTCTCGTAGCGCTCGCAGAACCGGTGGGCGTACGATCCGGGATCGTAGGTCACCTCGGCACGGCCTGACGGGTAGACAATCTGCCGCGTCATGAAGAAGTCATCACGCACTGGATCGATGGCCCGCCAGGTTCCAAGACCGCCCTCGCGGATATGCAGCTTGCCGTCACTGTCAACCTGCGCCTGCCATTGGGGGGCAGCTTCCGGCGAGGCAGCGGGAACGAGGTCGACCTGGCCCTCGCCACTCCAGTCATCCCGACTGAGGTGCCTTGAGCCGTCGATGACCAGGCTGACCGACGGATCACGCCCAGTCGACGGACTGGATTCGGTCAGGGCCCTGCAATAGCGGTTGGCCCAGCCCCGTGGGGCGGTTTCCAGCCGGACCCGCCCGAAAGTATTGATCGACGGTTCATTCCAGGCAACGAAACCTGCCTGCTGCCAGGCCTCGGACGTGGCCGTCAGGGAAACTTCCAGCGCCTCGCGATCTTGAACCTGCGCACGGCGAAAGCCCAGGTAGCGCATGTGCTCAGGAACACCATCCAGCTCCATTCGCTGCTCTGTTGCAAGCGTTCCCTCGGCCAGTACGTCGCCGCTGTAGACATCCACCGCCCGGATATCCACCTGCTCGCCCGACCCCGCAAAGGCCGGCGCCGCCAACAGCAGCACAAGGGATAGTGATCCAAGAGATTTCATGCAGGTTCTCCGAATGTTGATAGACGCTTGTTCTGGACCGAATGAAAGCTAGGACGTTCCATCGTCACCGCCAGTGACATGCTTGCCGCCATCCCAGCCACCGCGCGAAAGCAGCTTTTCGCCCAATTCGCGCGGCCGATCCTCCAGGTCGGTGGCCATGGAGTCATTCCAGCGGTTCAGGAAGCCGTAAAGGCAGACGGCGGCAAGAAGCTCAACGATCTGTTCGTCATTCCAGTGCGTTCTGAGGCGTTCCATCAGTTCCTTGTCGACTCCATTGGGTACGCTGCCGGCGGCCAGGGCGAAGTCCAGCGCGGCTCGCTCCGCCTCAGAGTAATAGTCGCTGGTCTGGTATTCCCACAAAGCATCGAGCTTTTCCTGCGCCAGGCCGCTGATGCCGGCGGCAACCAGCGAATGGGCCTCGCAATACTGGCAGCCGGCCGCACGGCTGGCGAAATGGGCCAGCAGGCGTTTGAAAGCCGGATTAACACTGCCATCGGGATCCATGACCGCTGCGGTCAGCTGGCCGAAAGCCTTCACGATGGCCGGCCGGCGTTGCATGGTCAGCAAACTGTTGGGCACGAACCCGAGGATCTCCTCGAAATGGCGGAAGGTCTCGGCCAGTTCGGGCGTGCTCTCGGGGGGTAAGGGTTCGAGGTGGGCCATGGGGCGACAATCCTTGCTATTGGGTTCCGTCAAACGCCACAGCATGCCACAGCCGGCCCCGGCCATTTGCAGCTTGATTGCTTCCCGGTACAGCGGCGCCAGCGTTCGAACAGCTCGGTTCGTCTGACTGGAAAACGTAAAACGAAGAAACGGGAAACGGGGGCGGAGCGTCTTGGCTTCGAAAAGCGTGAGTGGCCAATGGCAAGGATTCTTCCATTGGCCAGCGAATCTCATCAGAGCCACCCGGGGCTCCCCCCGTTTTACGTTTAGCCGCATCCAGCGGCGCATAGGTGCCATAATTCCCCGCTGGTTTGCCGAAGTCACGCACCATGCCCCACGACCAACCCGTAGTCGCCGTGCGCGCGGACGACGGCCATCGCTTCGAGTTGATTCATGTGCCTGCCGAAGCACCCAGCCAGACAGTGTATTTCCTGCCGGGCATGGGCCTGAGTGCCCGTCACTACATAGACTTCGGACAGGCGCTGGCCGAGAACGGCATCGAGGTGTTCATTCACGAATGGCGCGGTATCGGTTCGTCGAACGTGCGTGCGGCACGCATCTGCGACTGGGGCTATCGCGAACTGCTGGAAATGGATCTGGACATTGCGCTCGCGGCCGCCTGCAAGCAATCGGGCCAGGACCGGGTTATCATCGCCGGCCACAGCCTGGGTTCGCAGTTTGCCTGCATGCTCGCGGCACTGAAGCCCGAACGCTGCAATGCACTGGCCCTGATCGCCGGTGGCTCACCTTACTGGCGAGTCTTCGACTGGCACATGAAGTTGGTCATGATCGCAGTGATGTTCGGTTTTCCCCTGGTCGCCAGTATCCGCGGCCACTACCCCGGCAAGTCACTGGGCTTTGCCGGCCGCGAGTCCCGCGGCGTGATATCGGACTGGACGCGCTCGGCACGCACCGGCGAATACCGGCCGCGCGGCGTCGACACCGATCTGGAAGCCGGCATGCGCAAGCTGACCGTACCCGCCATCGGTATCAACATGGCCGAAGACTGGTTCGTACCCGATGCCTCACTGCACTGGCTGACCGGCAAGCTTTCCGGCTGCAACGTCGAACACCGAACGATCGAAGCCAGCGAAAACTTCCCGGCGGATCACTACGCCTGGATGAAGCAGCCCGAGGCGACCGTGAACGAACTGCTCGGGTGGGTGAAACGTGGTTCGTTGATTAGTTGATTCGTTAGGTCGTTTCGTCGGGAGCTCCAGATCTGGGTCGAAGCGACCAAACGACCAGACGACTATCCCAGCATCGCCGCCACCAGCCGGGCGTAGGCTTTTTCGCTCAAGGACTTTGGTTGATCGAGTCCGAGCCGTTCGAGCGCTTCGGGATGGTCGGCCGGGCGTCCGCGCCACAGTGCGCCCAAGAGTGCCGGCTTGCTTTCAGCCAGCGACTTCAGGTTCCTGAGCGCGGGGATCAGTGTTCTCTCGACTTCGGTGAAGTCCGAGCCGAACGGATAGTCGGGGAATTCTTCTCCGAACGAACCGAATACCTCTTCGAGACGTTCGGGGGTATTGTTGCGAGCACCATCGGGAATACGCCAGTCACCCGCCAGTTTGCCGGCCTTCTTCGCCCGTTCGACCAGTTCGTCCTGGAAGCGTGCATCCATGATTCCCACTATCGCCTGGATACACTCCTCGTCGGTCTTGCCACGCAAGTCGGCGATGCCATATTCGGTCACCACCAGATCACGCAGGTGGCGAGGAATGGTAGTGTGCGGGTACTCCCAGACGATGTTGGACGTGATGCCGTCACTGCTTTCGCGCGTGGATCGCAGCATCAAGGCCGAACGTCCGTCTTCCATTGCATGGGCCATGGCGACAAAGTTGTATTGCCCGCCAACGCCGGAGACGACCTGGTGGTCGGCCAGACCGTCGGAGACTGCAGCTCCCGTGGCCGTGACCATCATGCAGGTATTGATAAAACGGGCGTGGCGACGCTGGGCGATTTCCAGCGCTTCCGAACCGCCGTAAAGCTGGTTGATGCGCCCGACCCCGTGCATGCGAAATCGCGGTCTCTCTTCTGCATTGAGGCCATTGAGAAACTCGTAGAATTCACGGGTTCCAAGGAAGAAACCACCATCCATGATGGTGCCTTGCCCGGACGGCTCGACCGTCTCGTCACGATTGATCCGCTGCTGGATTTCTAGATCGTCGAACACTTCACGCTTGAGAATGCCCGCCTGATAGAGGTGCATGAAGGCATCCATGAACATCTCGCTGGCACCGTAAATGCCCTGCTCGAAAACGCCGCGCTCTTCGTGCTTCCAGCGCTCGACCCGGAGTCGCTTGAGCAGCTCCCGGTAGCGTGTATTGTCTCGGTGACGCAGGATCATGCTGTGCACCAGCGCATCTGACAAGGAGCCGATACCGATCTGCAGGGTGCCGCCGTCGGCCATCAGGCGACTGGCATGGAAACCGACTGCGTGGTCCTGAAATGCCACCGGCGCGCGCGGCAGCGCAAACAGACGCTGGTCCGGATCGGTTTCGACAATCTCGTCGAAGAAGTCGGCCCCAACCTCCGCATCGCCGAGCATGAACGGCAGATCCGAATGAACCTGGGCGATGGACATGAATGGGTGGTCTTCCCGCTCGCGCACCAGGCGGACCAGGTCCAGGGTGATATCCGGATTGCACGACAGGCTGTAGCGCCCACCAACCGGACCGGCGACGAGCTGCATGCAGACATTGATGCCACGATCGATCAGGTCGCGCGCCACGTGAGTGTAATTCGACGAGACGTAGCGTCGCTGCATCAGGGGCTGGCCCAATGCCATGCCAGACTGAAAATAGAATTCGGTCACGGTCACGTTATCGGGCACCGAGTCGTTCTTCAGATCGACCAGGTACTCCAGACGCGGATAGTCGCTGCCAAACAAGCGCTCGACAATCGGCCCCATGAGCCGTTCTTCCAACCAGTGCTTTGGTTGCGGAATATCCAGCGACAGCGCGGTGACGATATCCAGGCGAATCGAGGCATCGTGGCGGGCGCGCCGATAGAAAGCGTTGATCAGGCGATTGGGTTTGCCCAGCCCCAACGGCAAGCCGACAACGAGGTGTTTGCCAAGCCGCTCGATAACCTTGTTGACGACCGTCTCATTGGCATCATCCACTCGATTCGTCATGCAGTTGCCTCCCACCTGACCATTACCCCTAAACTATCATCAAAACCCACCGGCAATCATCGGCGATGACGAATATACATTCCACCACCCCCTGCCTGCTGCTCGACACGGCGCGCATGACCCGGAATATCGAGCGCATGCGAACCCGGCTGCAATCGCTGGGTGTTGCATTGCGACCGCACGTCAAGACCTGCAAGAACATCGACATCGCCCGGCAGCTGACCGCCGGTCAGCCCGGGGGTATTACCGTGTCGACCCTGGCCGAAGCCGATTACTTTTTCGAACACGGCATGACCGACATTCTTTATGCAGTGGGCATCGCTCCCGGCAAGTTGCCGGCCGTGGCCGAACGCATGGCACGCGGCATGACCCTGCGCATCATCCTCGATCACCCGCAAACAGCGAAGGCGGTGGCCCAGGCTGCCGTTGAACTCGGCACTCGCTTCCGTGTATTGATGGAAATCGATGCCGATGGCGAACGAGCGGGACTTCGTGCCGACGCCCCTGAATTGATCGAGAGCGCCAATATCCTGGAAAGGGCCGGCTGTCATATCGACGGGGTCATGGTTCATGCCGGCGGTTCCTACCGCTGCAAGCACATCGAAGGCATGCGGCGCATGGCCGAACAGGAACGGGCCAGCGCCGTTGCAGCGGCCGAACGTATGCGCCAGGCCGGTCACGAGGTGCCCATCATCAGCGTCGGCTCCACACCGACGGCCACGTTCGCTGACGACCTCACGGGTGCCACGGAAGTCCGCGCCGGAGTACACGTTTTCCAGGACCTGGTGCAGGCCGGGCTGGGCGTTTGCGAGATTGACGACATCGCGATTTCGGTGCTCACCGAAGTCATCGGGCACCGGACCGATGACGGCAAACTGCTGGTCGATGCCGGCTGGATGGCGCTGTCGAGGGACCGTGGCACAGCCGAACAGGCCGTCGACCAAGGCTACGGCCTGGTCTGTGATGCGTCCGGAAAGGCGTTCGATGACGTCATCGTCACTGGCACCAACCAGGAACACGGCATCATCGGCAAGCGTGATGGCTCTCCACTGAATCTCGACCGGTTTCCCGTCGGCATTCGATTGCGTATCCTTCCCAACCATGCCTGTGCCACCGCCGCCCAGCACAACGGCTACTGGATCGTCGACAGCCCGGAGCAGGCGCAGCGGTGGTTGTCGCGCTGCAGGGGCTGGTAGCCGCGCCTGGCACCGACAAGCTGTTGCCCAAGGATCACACGGACGAACGGACGAACGATGGAATACTACCCGCTACTGAAAAACATTCACATCTTCATCGCCTTGCTAAGTGGCATGGGATTTGCCCTGCGCGGCTACCTGCGCCTGGTCATGAATCAGCCAGTGCGCCATCCGGTGATCCGCATTGCCCCGCACATCCTCGACACGGTTCTGCTGGCCACCGGCATAGCGTTATGGGTCATGGTAGGCTGGCCGTTTTTTTCCTGGCTGGGACTGAAGATCGCCCTGATCGTGGCTTATATCCTGATCGGCATCGCGGCCTTCCGCAGCGGGCGCAGCGGAACCGGGATCATTCTCTACCTGACGGCATTGATCGTCTTCGTGATCATCGCCGTCATCGCGGTTCATAAACCAGTTTGAGTCAAAATAAATTGCCCCGACACCGAAGTGCCGGGGCATGCCAACAGCGCTTGAACCGCCCGTTCGGGGTAGGAAGGGGATAGGCGATTCAGGCGCCCCTCAGCAAACTCTTGCAGTCAGGGCTGGGCTACGAACCCCGGTGTCGTACGCATGGCGCCCAATTCGCTATCATGGTCGAATGCCACCAAATACTCATTAAGGCCATTGTGCGAAGCCTGATGAACGATCACATGCATGCCAGTCGAGTCGAGCACCACTTCGGCAACTCCCCACAGACCATTCGACTCAATGCAGGATTCTCCGGAGGCTCCGCTACCTGAACCCTGTACCATCAATCCTGAACCAGTGGCCTGCCCCGATGTGCCACTGCCCGAGCCCCTCACCGTCTCGTCATCTGATTCATCAACACTGGGGGCACCACTGCCTGACCCCTGCACCATCAGGCTTGCACCAGTTGTGACAGATTCACCCGAAGCACCGCTGCCGGAACCCTGGACCATCAGTCCGGCAGCAGAAACACAGCTTTCTCCGGAGGCGCCGCTACCCGAACCCTGCACGAGCGGTCTAGCATCGTCCGACTCGCAGGATTCGCCCGATGCACCGCTGCCCGACCCCTGAACCATCAGACTCGCCCCGCATTCGCCGGACGCGGTTCCGCTACCTGAACCACGGACCATTGGGCTGTTCACATCGCCGGTCTCAGAAAGCTGAAACACCGAGTACAACGGGATGGCCAGATAGTTGGCCTGCACACCATCCAGCGCAGCAATTCCCGCAATCAAACGGTTTTCGCCGTGAATGGAGATCGTCAAGCTGTTCCCCTCTTGCGTTACATGCAACGTCGGGGACTCCTGAGCCAACACGGGGGACGCCCCCGTCGTCAGAACCAACCCTGCAGCAAGTAAACTTCCCGCGATTCGCCCCGAGACGATGCCGGTTCCACTCTTTCCAATCCCAGTTCCTGACTTCTCGATTACGCCAAACATAAGCCTCTACTCCTGTTTTTCATCAACGCCGATTCCGGCAAGCCTTCACGAGGAATGTTCTTCATCGTTACTGGTTGGATTTTCCCAGTAGTACCAACCAACACCCACGGAACACTCGTCGGATTCCGATGGGGAGAGTTCCTCGTGTTCCATTTGTCTTTCCACTTCCTTGATGTGATGCTCTATCAACTTCCTGAGCTGAGCGCGCACCGCGTCGAGACGTTCGCGGGGAATGCGGTGCGTCCACCGATCCTGTTGCAACCACGCGATATCGCTTGAACTGTGGCGCGTAGTGTTGTGTGCCACCGCCTTGCCGAGCCGGTTGATGGCGAAACTGCCGGCTTCTATGGCCGTGCGCTCCGAGGGCTCGACAGGCATGTAGAACGGATCGATGAGGCGAACCCGGGTGCCATCCTCGCTGAGGCGAATGTTGCCGCTCTCGAGCAGCCGGTCGAGTGCAGTCTGAGGAGTGACCGCGCGCCCGGCCGCCCGGCTGACCAGGCGCTGAAACGTGCCGTGCGGGCCGTGGATTAGCAATTCGGCCGGCTCTGCGGTTTCAGGATCGACAAAGGCCTTGTCCATGGTCCACATTTCGAGGATGGCGGCCTCGGAACACACGTCTGCCAGCGCAAGCTCCCCATCACGAGATTCACAGGCCTTGATCGCGCGACCATCGAGACCGCATAGCAACGACAATGCCGAGGTCGTCACACGCTTGCCCGGATTCTCCGCCTCGAGATAGCTGCGCGCTTCATGCACGTAGATCTCACGGACCAGTTCGACCAGCGCACTGCAGGAGATGCGACCGACGGCGAATCTCACCAGCGGACGAATCATTCTCACCATGGCACCGACCAGCCAACCCACCTGGGTCCTGTCGTCAGTTCGTGCTGCAGCCTGTCCCATCTTCAGATCTCCATGATTTCCGGTTTGTGGAAGTAGTAGCCCTGGGCGTAGGCCACTCCCATCTTCGTGATGGCTTGCAACTCCTCGCTGCGCTCGATGCCTTCGGCCACGACGCAGCCGTCCAGACCGTCGGCCAGCGTGGTCACGCAATCAACGATCGCCCGTTGTGCGGGCTGGCGATCAAGGCCTGCGATCAGGGTGCTGTCGATCTTGAGCACGTCGACGATGCCGGCCGCACACAGATCGAAACAGTTGAGGCGGCTGCCGAAGTCATCGAGCGCAATCAGCACGCCCCGCCGCCGCAGAAGTTGGGCGTTGTCGATCAGGGTCACGCGATCACTGCACTCCCCGAACTCGATCAACTCCAGACACAGAGAATGCCCCTGCCCGGCCAATGAATACTGATGCCGCGATACGGACTCGACGAAGTGATCGGCCGTGAGTGATTCCGGGTGCACGTTGACGCTGATCCGGGTTGGCTCAGGGCGGTCAGCCAGCCAGCGGGCTGCACGATCCAGGACCTCGATATCGGTCGCGGCCGGGGATCGATGCCGGTAAAGGCAGTCGACGAATGCACCGGGAGAGCCGCTGAAACAACTCGAATCGGGACGAATCAGCAGCTCGTACCAGGCCCGGTCGATACCGAAAGACCGCTCCATCGGCTGTAGCCCGCGGATCTGCTGAACCGCGAAAGCACAGTGATCCACCGTGGCGGTCAACGACATGTATCGGGCGATCTGACTGACCATCTATATTCCTCATTTATGGCATTTGCCATTTATGGCAAACGACAATATAGGCGTTCGCCTATCCTGTCAAGAAGAATCTCACTGCATTCGCTGCCGGGACGACTCCCCGGGGTCGGCAAGCCGGCCGCTTGCACAACCCGGTTGTGCATGTGCGACGGCTTCCGCTAACCTTCCGGTGCACCATGGAGAAGTCGATGTCATTCGCACGAGCCGCCTGTGCCGCCATTGCCGCAATGCTGATCCTCGCCGCCTGCGATCAACCGGGCAGCGACGGGCGGGACCGGGTCGTCTACCGCCACGCCATTGACGGCATGCCGGCCAGTCTCGATCCTGCCCATGCAGCCAATGTCTATTCCTCCACGCTGGTGGTGAACCTCTACGACACCCTGTTTCGCTATCGCTACCTCTCCCGCCCCTACGAACTGGCGCCCAACCTTGCCTCGGGCATGCCCGAGGTATCCGAAGACGGACTCACCTGGACCATTCGCCTGCGCGAAAACGTGCGTTTCGCCGATGACCCGGCTTTTCCAGACAACAGGGGACGCGAGGTCACGGCCAGCGACGTGGTGTACTCGCTCGGCCGTCACTTCGATCCGGCCACGCGCTCGCAGGGGGCCTGGCTGTGGCGCGGGAAGATCACCGGACTGGAGGAATGGATTGACGGCGGCGCAGATCCCGACCGTCGGATTCCCGGCCTGCACGCCGCCGACGACATGACGGTGGTCATCGAACTGACCGAGCCCTACCCGCAGCTGGCGCACACGCTGGCGATGGCCCTGTCGGCGATCGTGCCGCGCGAGGCGGTCGAACACTATGGCCGGGAGTTCGGTGTGCGACCAGTGGGTTCCGGGCCGTTTCTGCTCAAGCAGTTCGACGAAACCCGGGCCGTGCTGAAGCGCAACCTGGATTTCGACCGGGGTGCTCTCGATCTGGCCGCGGAGGGTCATGACCCGCAACGCCATGCAGAACTCGGACTCGGTTCACTGGACGGCGAGGCGTACCCGTTCATCGACCGACTGGAAATCCACTTTATTGCCGAGCCGACCACCCGCTGGAACAGCTTCGTCGCCGGTGAGGTGGACAACGTCATGGTGCCGCCCGAGCAGGCCGACCGCGTGCTCGACTCACACGATCCGCTGCGCTTCAGCCCGGAAATCGAGCAGCGTTACCACACCCTGGCCGAACCGGAGGCCGGCTTCGTGCTCTACGGCTTCAACATGGCCAACGAGGACATCGGCCACCATCCCGACGAGCAGATCGACAGCGCCAACCGCGCCTTGCGCTGCGCCATGAGGCAAGCCTTCGACTGGCAGGAACGCAACGACACCTTCTACCAGGGCCTGGGACAGGTTTTCCCCGGCGTCATACCGCCGTTCCTGGATGCCTTCGATCCCGCGCTGGATGCTGGTTCCACCGCCCGTGACCCGCAACAGGCACGCAGCCTCCTGCAAGCCCATGAATGGACGCCCGAGACGCTGCCGCAATTGACCTACGGCCTGGAGGCCAGCGTCCATCAGCGCCAGATGTTCGAACAATTCCGCGCCCGCATGAGCGCCGTGGGAATTCCCCAGGACCGGCTGCGTTCCCGGTCCTTCGCCAGCTTTGGCGATTTTTCCCGCGCCATCGCCAATCGCGAGCTCGACCTGTTCCTCATGGGCTGGACCATGGCCTGGCCGGACGCCCAGTATGCCCTGCAGTTGTTCTACGGCCCCAACGCCGCACCCGGCGCCAACAGCTTCAATTACGACAACCCCGAGTTCGACCGACTGTTCGAGCGGGCCGCCGCACTCGAAGAAGGCGAGGAACGGACCGCGCTTTACCGGCAGCTCAATGAAATGGTCATCGACGACTGCGTGCACATCGGCAGTCTGTCGCGCACCCGGCTGCATCTGTGGCATCGACACGTGCGCATGCTGCCCGACCGCGAGATGCTCGGCGGGTACTTCCTGCGCTTTGTCGACATCGGAGCGGCCCCTTGACGCCGCGAATCGAGCTGCTGCGATTCATCACCCGCAAGCTGGCAGCCGCGCTGCCGCTGATCTTCGGGGTCACCCTGATCAGCTTCACACTCACCGTGCACTTCGGCCCCGATCCGGCCTATGCCATGCTGGGCAAGAACCCGACGGCGGCGGACGTGGCTGCCCTGCAGCGTGAACTTGGCCAGGATCAACCGTTCTGGCAACGTTATGCCAGCTATCTGCACCGCCTGGCAACGCTGGATCTGGGTCACACCGAGTCCAGCGGCGAAAAGGTGCGTGACCTGCTCGGCCGAACCCTGCCGGTTTCGATCCGGCTGCTGGCCCCGGGCTTTGTGCTGGGCACGGGGCTGGCACTTTTGCTGGCCATGTTTGCCGCCTGGCACCGGGGTGGCCGGCTCGACCGGCTGATTACCGGCATTTCGGTCATCGGCATGAGCCTGTCGTTCGTGATCATCATCATCGCCCTGCAGGCAGTGTTCGGCGTCTGGCTCGGCTGGTTCCCGGTGCGCGGCTGGGAAGTGCACGGCCCGGCCAGCTATCTGGCACATGTCACCATTCCCACGCTGGCATTCGTTCTGGCCAGCATCGGTTACAACACCCGCTTCTTTCGTGCCATGCTCGTCAACGCCATGTCGACCGACCACGTGCGCACGGCTAGAGCCTACGGCGCCAGCCCGACGCACATCATGCGCTACCACGTGCTGCGCGGCTGCCTGCTGCCGATCACAACCCGAATCGTCTACTCCGTACCCGCCCTGGCCATCTCCGGCAGCCTGTTGCTGGAGAGCCATTTCTCGATCCCGGGGATTGGCCGGGTCACCTACCAGGCCATTCTTTCCGGTGACCAGCCCGTCCTCATGGCGGTGGTCGGACTCAGCGCCGTCGCATTTGCCCTCACGGTCACCGTGGCCGACCTGCTGTGTCGCCTGGCCGACCCGAGAATCCGGCTGGCATGAATACGGTGCGGACTCTCAGCGTGCACAAGCGTCCATGGAGTGTGGTTCGAACAGACCACATCGCAACACTCGTGGCCATCGCTTACCTCGCCGCCGCGCTCGGCGTGTGGCTGGGGCTATGGGCCGACAACTGGGCGGAGATTACCGGCACCATGTGGGCCGACCCCTCCGCTGCCCATTGGCTGGGCACCAATCGCCTCGGGCAGGACATCCTTGTAAGGGCGGTGGCATCCACGGCCACGGCATTCGAGGTAGGTCTGGCGGTTGCGCTGTCCAGCAGCATCATTGGCGGCCTGCTGGGCGCGGTGGCCGGCCACTTCAACGGCAGCCCGGTCGATGAACTGATCCTCTGGCTGAAGGGCACCATCGACGCCATCCCCTTCTACCTGCTGGTGGTCGCCATCGCCTTTGCCCTGCAGGGCCACGCCATGGCCATGCACCTGGCCATGATCCTTGCCTTCTGGACCACTACCGCACGCGTCGTTCGGGCCGAAACCATCCGTATCGGACAATCGGGTTTCATCGAGGCGGCACGCGCTGGTGGCAGTACAGCGTCGCGCATCATCTTTCGCCACTTGCTGCCCAACCTGGTCCACGTTCTGCTCGTCCAGGCCACGCTGGTCTTCGTTGCCGCCATCAAGGCCGAGGTCGTGCTCAGTTTTCTGGGAATCGGGGTACAGGATTCGATCAGTTGGGGACTGATGCTGGCCGAAGCCGGACAGGACATCATGGCCGGTCAGTACATGAACTTCCTGGTCGCCTCGCTCTGCCTGTTCGGGCTGGTGATGGCCGCCAGCCTGCTGGCTGACCGCCTGCAGGACCGGCTTGACCCACGCACCCGCCATCAACGAAGTGTCGATATCGGGTAGAGGCAACGGCTACAGCGATGCCTCACGAAACGGTATGATGGCCGTTTGCATTGTTCCGCCCGGAGCCGCCCTTGCCGCACTCGACCCGTTGGTACTTTCCGGTTGTGCTCGTTCTGCTGAGCCTGACAACTGCCTGTGCCGTAAGCCTGCCCCAGATCAACAGCGACATGTTGCGCGTCAGCATCGACACGCTGGAACATCGCGATGGTTCGATCAACGTCAATCTGGCCATGCGCAACCTCAATGAAAGAACACTCAGCTACCGGACACTCGATCTGGATCTGAGACTGGACGGGGAGAGACTCGTCAGCTTACGACACCCGGAACCCTTCAGCCTGCCAACCCGCTCGCGCGAACTGGTTTCCATCGAAAGTCGAGGGGAAGCCGCTGGACTGGAACGCTTGGAGGCACTCGGCGCCGGCGAAAAGCCGCAATTGCGGTGGACGATGCGCCTTACCCTGATCGACGATCACGGCCGTGAACGTCAGGTCGACTACGAAGGCTGGCTGCACGTCGTGCCCGGCCAGCCCAACCGTTTTCGCTAGTGCCATGAATTCTCGCTTCGTGATCCTGTCCTGGCACTCCATCCGGGTACTCGAAAACCGCTACGCCGAAAACGATCTGATCGCGTTCGGCGAAGATCTGGCCACGCTGGATGCACTGGGCTGGACCATACTGCCGCTTGACAATGCGCTCGCCGGGCTGGCGACCGGCGCGCTGCCCGACAAGGTGGCGGTCCTGACCGCCGACGACGGCTCGATCATGGACTTCGAGCCTTTCGATCACCCCGCCTGCGGCCAGCAGAAAAGCCTTTGCCAGCGGCTGCGCGAGTTTCGCGACTCACTCCCCGCGGACAGTCGCCACCGACCACACGTCAGCGCCTTTGCCATTGCCTCGCCCGCGGCCCGCGATGAACTCGACCGCACCGACTACATGAGCCTGAACGTGTGGCGAGACGACTGGTGGGCCGATGCCAATGCCAGTGGCCTGATCAGCATCGAGAGCCATAGCTGGGACCACAATCACGGATCGCTGGAGCGAACCGTCCAACGCGACAACCGGCGCGGCGATTTTCGCTTCATCGAGACCGAGGCCGAATGTCGGGCCGAAGTGGACCAGGCCAGCGATTTCATCGAAAAGCGCTCCGGCCGCCGCCCCCGATTCTTCGCCTACCCCTACGGTCAGGCCAGTGATTACATCCGCAGGGAATACTTGCCGGAAAACGGCCCGACACTGGGACTGGAAGCGGCCCTGGCCTGCGATCCCGAACCGGTTACGGCCGACAGCGACCGCTGGCATTTGCCACGCTACATGTTTGCCCGCGACTGGAAGGAGCCGGGTGACCTGGCCAGGTTGCTGGCCGATACACAGACTCTCAGTTGACCGGAATCAAACGGGTCACGGGGTTGACAGCGGACAATCCCGCATTCAGATTCATACACGATCCATGTTTACCGAAACCGGAGCAACCATGAGCCAGCAGAACAAGCAGGAAATTTTCGAGGTCTACACGCGCCGCAAGGTCAAGGCCACCACCATTTGGCTGCACGGCATGGGCGTCAACGCTGAAGACCTCAACCCGATCCTGGTCAACCTGCGTCAATCACGTGAGATCGGCCTGCACTACATCGCCCCCAACGCCCCGCTCCGGCGCATCACGGTCAATGAAGGCATGCCGACGCGGGCCTGGTTCGACGTGCGCGGCGAACCCGGTGAGGCCCCGCTGGACCGGGACGGCATGGACGAGAGCATGCAGTCGATTCATGGATTGCTCGACCGCGCGCGTGAACAGGGGCGCGATTCACGCCATATCATCCTCGCGGGGTTTTCCCAGGGCGGGACGCTGGCCCTGCACGCCGGCCTCCGTTATCCGCATGCCCTGGCCGGCATCGTCGTCATGTCGGGCGAGTTGCTGTTCGCCGACAGCCTGACGGAAGAAGCCGAGGCTGGCGGCCGCGACACGCCAATCCTCATGCTGCACGGTGAAAATGACCGTGTGGTGCCGATCACCGACGCCCGCGCCAGCCGGGATGTCCTGCAGGCCTCTGGCTATACCGTTGACTGGAACGAATACCCGATCGAACACACGGTCTCGCCGGAAGAAGTCGAACGTGCAGACGACTGGATCCACCACCAGCTCACCACCCGCCTGGCCAACTAGCCAACTAGCCAACCAGCCAACAAAACCCTACCAGTCCAGCTCCCGGCTGGGCATCAGCCATGAGTCATCGGGCACGTGCCCAGCATTGACAGCCTGCTCGTAGCCGTCGGAAAACAGGTCGAGCACGTCGCTGAGCGCCTCTTCCACGCTGCCGTAGCGCTGGGTCTCGCTCATCGACGGTCCGCTTGCACCCGGGGGCTGCAGATAATGGCTTTGCGCCACCTCGTACCAGTCGTCGTCCAGGGCACCGAATATACGGATACGGACCATCTCGGACAGCCCTTCCAGTTCAAAACAGTACTCGCCGACGAAGCGACGCGGATTGACCACGCCGGGGCGACGGAACACCTGCCTCGGAACTTCCTGCCGCTGCTCGTTCATATGCCGTTCTCCTCAAGATTCCGCGCTGCGCCCAAGCCAGTCTCTCAGTGAGAAAAACCCGTTGAGTTGCGCCAGATCAAATAAGCCTTTAACGTACTTCTTCAGAATCAGGTATTCAGTTTACATGAGCCCTGACCCGGGCAAAGGCGAACCAATCGGCAGATGACTCCGTTCCTACACCAATCGGATGCATTGCCTGAACCGCGACAGCAGGGGCCAGGCACAATGAGGGGGAAGGTCATCCGTCTGCTGGCTGGCCTGTGTTTGTTGCTGGTCATGCTCGGCCAGGCCGTTGCCGACCCGCGCGACGGCGCACTCGGCGACTTCTTCCCGGAGGCCGACCGCGCCGGCGAAGCCACTGGCGAACCCCCGGCCCGCCCGGTCTACCGTAACGACGAACAGATCGGCTTGATCTTCGAGACCATCGACGTCGCACCGATTCCCGCCTATTCCGGCAAGCCGGTCAACATGCTGGTCGGGCTGGACATGGACGGCGTCGTGACCGGCGTGCGCGTACTTGAACACGAAGAACCGATCATGCTGGTCGGCATTCCCGAGCGCCGCCTGGTCGAGTTCGTCGACCAGTACGTGGGCAAGACCATCCGTGATCGTGTGCGCGTTGGCCTGTCGGCGCGCATCCGCGAAGGCTACAGCTACGTCGATGCCGTTTCCGGGGCTACCGTCACCGTGGTGGTGATGGGCGAAGACATAATGAATGCCTCGCGCCTGGTCGCAGTCGGTCATGGGCTGGTCGATCCCGATGCGGTACCCATCGCCGATCCGGCCAGCGTCAAACCCGACGTCTTCGAGACCATGGACTGGAGCGAGCTGCGTGAAGCCGGCGCGGTCGGGCGACTCCACCTGACCCGCGGTGAGATCGACGATGCCTTCATGGGTACCGAGGCCGAACGTGTCGACAATGCACCGGAGGGGACCGAGGAAGACACTTTCATCGATCTCTATGCGGCCTATCTGAATGCGCCGACGGCCGGGCGCAACCTGCTCGGCGATGATCATTATCAGCGACTGATGGATCGCCTGGACGACGGCGAACACGCCATCTACCTGGCTGCCAGCGGCCGCTACTCGTTCAAGGGCACCGGCTTCGTGCGCGGCGGGATCTTCGACCGTATCCAGCTCAACCAGGGCGACAGCGCCATCCAGTTCCGCGACGCCGACCTGGTACGCGCGCCGTCTCAGATCGCCGCCGAGGGTGGCCCGGACATCAGCGAACGCGATATCTTCATCGTCCGTTCGGACTACAGCTTCGACCCCGGAAGCCCCTGGGAACTGGACTTGCTGGTTCGCCGCCAGATCGGCGCACTGGATTCGGTATTCGTCAACTTCCCGCTGGAGTACGAGCCACCGGAAGCCTGGTTTGACTACCCCGACCCACCGCAGGCCATGCCGGGACCGTCCGACAGGCCATTGTGGGTCACCGTCTGGGAAGATCGCACCTGGCAGATCGGTGTGCTGGGTGCCGGCCTGTTGACGCTCACCCTGATCCTGATGTTCCAGGACTGGCTGGCGAAGCGGCCGAAGCTCATCAAGCGAATCCGGATCACCTTTCTCATCTACACGGTCGTGTTCATTGGCTGGTATACCCTGGCGCAACTGTCGGTGGTCAACATATTGACCTTCACCAATGCACTACTGACCGACTTCCAGTGGTCCACCTTCCTGATGGACCCGATGATGTTCATCCTGTGGACCTTCGTCGCCGTCACCCTGCTGCTGTGGGGGCGCGGCGTCTACTGCGGCTGGCTGTGTCCGTTCGGCGCCATGCAGGAGCTGATCAACGACGTCGCACTCAAGTTCAAGGTCAGGCAGTACGAGCTGCCCTGGGTGGTGCACGAGCGACTGTGGTCGCTGAAATACCTGATCCTGCTTGCCCTGTTCGGCATTTCGCTGCATTCCCTGGGCACCGCCGAAGTCTATGCCGAGGTCGAGCCCTTCAAGACCGCGGTGACCATGCGTTTCCAGCGTGAATGGGGCTTCATTCTCTATGCGCTGATCCTGCTGGGCATCTCGGTCTTCAACCGCAAGTTCTTCTGCCGCTACATGTGCCCACTCGGCGCCGGGCTGGCCATTCCGGCACGGCTGCGGCTGTTCGACTGGCTCAAGCGCCACAAGGAATGCGGCTCGCCGTGCCAGATCTGCGCCACCGAATGCGAAGTGCAGGCCATCCATCCCGATGGCCACATCAATCCCAACGAGTGCCATTACTGCCTGGACTGCCAGGTGACCTATTTCAACGACCAGAAGTGCCCGCCCGTGATCATGCGACGCAAGCGCAGGGAAAAGGCGGAAAAACTGGCCTCAGGCAGTGATCGAGTGCCACTGAAAGTGGCCGATAGCTGAAGAAGCGACAAGCGCATGGAAGGCACATGACATGCTCACTAGTGAAGCAACCCGAGAGGTGAAACGATGAACGACAAGACACGGGACAAGACTCCCACAACACAGGACACCGAGATTCAGGACAGCGGCCGTCGCCGTTTCCTCGGCGTGACCGCCACCGTCGGCGCCCTCGGCATGGCCGGGGCCGGTTCGGCCGGGCTGCTGCTCGGCAGCAGCCAGTCGGCTCAGGCACGCTCGTCCGGCAATGCCGGCAGCACGCATGTACCCCCCGGCGAGCTGGATGAGTACTACGGCTTCTGGTCGGGCGGTCATTCCGGCGAGGTACGCGTGTTCGGCGTGCCTTCAATGCGCGAGATCATGCGTATCCCGGTATTCAACCACTGCTCGGCGTCTGGCTGGGGCATGACCAACGAATCCAAGCGCATCATGGGCGACTCGTATCGCTTCACCAACGGCGACGCCCATCACCCTCACGTCAGCTATACCGACGGCAGCCATGACGGCAAGTACCTGTTCATCAACGACAAGGCCAATACACGCGTGGCGCGTATCCGGCTCGACATCTTCAAGTGCGACAAGATGACGACCGTCCCCAACGCCCAGGCCATTCACGGGCTGCGGCTGCAGAAAGTACCAAAGACCAACTACGTCTTCTGCAACTCCGAGTACATCACACCCAAACCCAACGACGGTCGTCACCTCGACAACCCCGAGGAATACTGGACGGTGTGGAACGCGATCGATGCCGAGACCATGGAGGTGGCCTGGCAGGTACTGGTCGACGGCAACCTCGACAACATGGATGCCGACTACACCGGCAAGTATGCCGCCTCGACCTGCTACAACTCCGAGCGTGCCGTGCACCAGGCCGACATGATGGCCCCCGAACGCGACTGGGTGGTCATCTTCAACATCGAGCGCATCGAGGAAGCCGTGCGCAACGGTGAATACACCACCTACGGCGACAACGACGTGCCGGTAGTCGATGGACGCCACGGATCGGCAGTGACCCGCTACGTGCCGATTCCGAAAAGCCCGCACGGCCTCAACACTTCAACAGACGGCAAGTACTTCATTGCCGCCGGCAAGCTCTCGCCCACGGTGAGCATGATCCAGATCGACCGGCTCGACGACCTGTTCGACGACAAATTCGACGATCCGAGAGAGGTCATCGCCGCCGAGCCGGAACTGGGCCTGGGGCCGCTACATACCACCTACGACGGACGCGGCAACGCCTACACCACGCTCTACCTCGACAGCCAGATCGTCAAGTGGGACATGGAAAAGGCCGTGCGCAACTGGCAGGGCGAGGATGTCGACTACATCATTCAGAAGATCGACGTGCACTACCAGCCCGGTCACAACCACGCCACCCTGGCCGAGTCCAAGGATGCCGACGGCAAGTGGCTGTTCTCGCTCAACAAGCATTCCAAGGACCGCTTCCTGCCNGTCGGTCCGCTGCATGCTGAGAACGACCAGATGATCGATATCTCCGGCGATGAAATGAAGCTGGTGCACGACACGCCCACTTTCGCCGAGCCGCATGATGCCGTCATCGTTCGTCGCGACCAGATCAACACCACCCAGATCTACAGCCGTGACGATCCCACCTTTGCCGAGACCATCGCCATGGCCGAGGCCGACGGCGTTAACGTCGAGCGCGACAACAAGGTCATTCGGGACGGCAACAAGGTGCGTGTCTACATGACCTCCGTTGCGCCGGCTTTCGGCATGGAGGAGTTCAAGGTCAAGCAGGGTGACGAGGTCACGGTAGTGGTGACCAACCTGGACCGGGTCGAAGACCTCAGCCACGGCTTCTGCCTGTGCGACCACGGCATCAGCATGGAACTCAGCCCCCAGCAGACAGCCTCGGTCACGTTCACGGCCGACAAGCCGGGCGTGTTCTGGTACTACTGCAACTGGTTCTGCCATGCACTGCACATGGAAATGGGCGGACGCATGCTGGTTGAACCGGCGTAAACTCGAAAGGTCGTTGTACCTCAACCTCGCGGGGCGGCGGACTTCCGCCGCCCCGCTTCGATTCGACATGCGCGACAAAACGATGAAAGGACTTCTTGCTGCAGTGTTTTCACTTCTCGCCCCGGCACTGTTGGCCGCCGCCGCTTCCGTGGCACCCGGCGAACTCGAACAGGCACTTGCCGAAGCGCCCGAGGGCGCGGTGTTGGCAATCCAGCCCGGGGTTCACACCGGAAACTTCCGGATCGAGAAGCCTGTGACGCTGATCGGCGAGGAAGGTGCCATCCTCGATGGCGACGGGCAGGGCCACATCCTGTGGATCGACGCGCCCGACGTCACCATCCGGAATCTTCACCTGAGAAACAGCGGCCTCAACCTGACCGACATGGACGCCGCCATTTACACAACCCGCAGCGCCACCGGCGTCCAGCTGGCTGGCAATCGCATCGAGGCGCGTGGCTTCGGCATCTGGCTGCACGGCAGCCACGAGGCGCTGGTCGAAGGCAATCACATCAGTGGCGACATCACGCTGCGCCACCAGGACCGCGGCAACGGCATCCACCTGTTCAATACCCGCCAGAGCCTGGTCAAGGACAATGTCGTCTGGGAAACGCGCGACGGCATCTATATCGACTTCTCGCACAACAATCGCCTGGAAGGCAACCATCTGCACAGCCAACGCTACGGCGTGCATTACATGAATTCCAACGACAACGATGTGGTCGGCAACCGCTCTTGGAACAATCGTGCCGGATTCGCACTGATGCAGTCACGCCGGCTCAACATTGTCGGCAACCACTCTGAAGGCGACGAAGGATACGGGTTTCTCATCAACGACATGCAGGACTCGACCATCACCGACAACACTGCCATCGCCATCACTGCCAGCACCAACCCACGCACCGGCACCCCGATCCGGGGATCCGAGGGCAAGGCGATGTTCATTTACAACTCTCAGTTCAACGTCTTCCGGCGCAACCACCTGGAACGCACCGACATCGGCATACACCTCACCGCCGGATCCGAGAACAACGAGATCCACGAGAATGCACTGATCAACAATCGCAGCCAGGTCATGTACGTGGCCACCCGCAAGCAGGAATGGTCGATCGACGGCCGCGGTAACTACTGGAGCGACTACATGGGCTGGGACCTGGGCGGGGATGGCATCGGCGATGTGCCTCACGAGCCCAACGACGCAGTCGATCGCCTGTTCTGGACCTATCCCATGGCACGCATCCTGATGAACAGCCCGGCCGTACAGTTGCTGCGCTGGGTACAACGCGAATTTCCCGTCCTCAGACCTCCCGGTGTCACCGACTCGGCCCCACTGATGCGTCCACCCCCGCAACAGGACTTTTCCACATGAACAGCGTCGTTCGTCTACAGCAGGTCTCGCGCCACTTTGGCAAGGTTCGTGCCGTGATCGACCTCGACCTGGAACTGGCCCCCGGCGAGGTACTCGGCCTGCTTGGCCACAACGGCGCGGGCAAGTCGACCACCATGAAAATGATTCTCGGTGTACTCGCCGCCAGTTCGGGCCAGGTTGAAGTGCTGGGCGAGAATCCGCGCGGACGTGCTGCCGGCCAGTTGCGCCTCAAGCTCGGCTATCTGCCGGAAAACGTGAGCTTCTACGACAACCTCTCGGGCCAGGAGGTGCTGCGCTACTTTTCTCGCCTCAAGCGCATCCCGGTGGCCACCGCCGACCACCTGCTCGAGCGCGTCGGCCTGGGACATGCGGCAAAGCGGCGAGTGCGCACTTATTCCAAGGGCATGCGCCAGCGCCTCGGCCTGGCCCAGGCATTGCTGGGCGAACCGAAACTGCTGCTGCTCGATGAACCGACCGTCGGCCTCGACCCGATTGCCACGCGCGATGTCTACGACATGATCGACGAACTCAGGGCGACCGGCACCAGCGTGATTCTCAGTTCGCACGTGCTGGCCGGAGTGGAGCGTCACCTCGATCGTGTCGCCATCCTGGCCAATGGCCGCCTGCAGGCCAATGGCACCATCGATGAATTGCGCCGGCAGGCCGACCTGCCGCTTCGCATCCGGGCGCGCACGGGCGGGGTCAACGGCACGATCAACGAGCGCCTCGCCGCCCTCGGCCTGGAGGCCCGTCCAGTGCGCGACGACCTCATCGAACTCGAGGCACCGGCAGGGCGCAAGCTCGACATCATGCGTGCACTGCTGGCCGACGAGGACGTAACCGATGTCAGCGTCGATTCACCCAGCCTGGAATCACTCTACACCCACTTCAACCGCCTGGCCGATGTCGCGGAGGATCAGCATGCGTGAAATCGGAATCGTTGCCGCCAAGGAATTCCGCGACGGCCTGAGAAACCGCTGGGTGCTGGCCACCACCCTGGCCTTCGCCGTGCTGGCCATCGCGCTGGCCTGGTTCGGAGCCGCGGCTGCCGGCCAGGTGGGATTTACCCGCATTTCCACCACCATCGTCAGCCTGGCCAGCCTGGCGGTGTTCCTGATCCCGCTGATCGCGCTGATGATGGCATATGACAGTATCGTCGGCGAAGACGAAAAAGGTACCTTGCTGCTGCTGATGACCTACCCGATCAGCCGCGTCGGGCTGCTTGTCGGCAAGTTCCTGGGCCATGCGGCCATGCTGGCCTTGTCCACCGCGCTTGGTTTCGGCATCGCCGCCTTGGTCATCGGCCTGGTCGCCGAGGAAGCGGCTTTTGCCGACCTCGTCGGCCCATTCAGCCTGTTTATCGGCAGCGCCATCCTGCTTGGCTGGGCCTTCCTTGCCCTGGCCTACCTGATCAGCACCATCACTCGCGAGAAAGCCCGGGCAGCCGGCCTGGCACTGCTGGCGTGGTTTGTGCTCGTGCTGATCTACGATCTGGCCTTGCTTGGATTGCTGGTCGGCACGGAGGGGCGCGTCGACCAGGGGCTGTTCCAGGTGCTGCTGCTGATCAATCCCACCGATGTTTTCCGGCTAGTCAACCTGACCGGCTTCGAGGAGGCCGCGGCCGCATCCGGAATGCTTTCGGTGGTGGCCGAGCAGGAATTCTCGGTCGGGCGGCTGATGGGCATACTGGCCGCCTGGACCGTTGTACCACTGGCCGCGGCGGCCGGGCTGTTTGCGGCGCGAAAAAGCTGATCAACAATGACCACGGAGCCAAGGCAATGACAACACGACGAAGGCTGCTTCAGTTCATGGCCCTGCTGCCGGCCGCGACCCTGATCGGCTGTGGTCAGCAGGCCGAAGTCGGCCACGATCACTGCCGATTGCTGACGCTGACAGACGAACACGACTGCGCCCTGTGCGGCATGACCATCGTGCGCTTTCCCGGCCCCAAGGGCCAGGCCTGCCTGCGCGACGGCGAAATGCTGCCGTTCTGCTCGACCGGTGACCTGATCTCATGGGCCTGGCAACCGGAGTCGGCCCCGGCCATCGCCGCGCTTTACATGCATGACCTGTCCCTGACCGGATGGGACGATCCGTCCGACGAACACTGGGTACGGGCACAGGAGGCCTGGTTCGTGGTCGGTCACGACCAGCGCGGCGCCATGGGACATGCTCCGGCTCCCTTCTCGGTCGAATCCGACGCCGTGCAGTTCGCGGCCAATCACGGTGGCCAACTCCATACCTGGGACGAACTGGACTGGGATATTCTTCGCAATGCAAGCAACTGAACACTCACTCGAGGAGACATGACATGGGAATCGGGAACATCGGAATCTGGCAGCTGCTCGTGGTGCTGCTGATCGTGCTGCTGATCTTCGGTAGCGGCAAAATCAAGAATCTGGGCAAGGATCTCGGCGGTGCATTCAAGGGCTTTCGCAGCGCCATGAACGAGATCGAGGAAACGGACCGCGAAATCCGCAAACCCGACAGCAAGGACTCTGGCGCTTCCGGCTGAAATCCTGACGTCCTGCCAACGGCCTACCCGGTTGCCGGTGTTGGTCCGTAGCGCGCGATCAGGTCCGAAGCAGACATGGGCCGTCCGAAGTAATAGCCCTGCAGCAGTTGGCAACCCATGGCGGTGAGCATTCGCGCCTGCTCTGCCGTCTCCACGCCCTCGGCCACCACCGCAAGCCCCAGCGCCTGCGCCATCCTGACCAATGCCTCGACCAGCGCGTACTGCGCGTTATCGTCAAGCATCTCGGAGACGAAGACACCATCGATCTTGATTTGTGACACTGGAAATTTTCTCAGGTAAGTCACCGAGGAGTATCCGGTGCCGAAATCGTCGATGGCCAGGCGCACCCCTCCGTCGTGCAGATCACGCAACAGCTGGTGCTGACGCTCCCGGTCGGGCATCAGCAGCGACTCGGTCAACTCGACAGTCAGTCGCTCCGGTTCCAGCCCCTCCTCGGCGAGCACCTCCAGCCAGCGCTGCACCGTCCTGTTGTCGTTGAATTCTCTCGGGGACCGATTGATCGACAGCGTGACATCCAGACCGGCCGAAAGCATTCGCCGGCAATCCGCACACCCTTGCCGCAATACCTGCAGACCGAGCTCACGTATCACGCCGGTTCGCTCGGCCACCGGAATGAAATCGGCAGGACTGAGCAGCCCCCGCTCCGGATGCTGCCAGCGAATCAATGCCTCGACCGCCCGAATCTCACCGCTGACGGCATCGATTATCGGCTGGTAATGAACTTCGAACTGGCCGTCGGCAAGCCCCAGCTGAATCTCGCGATGCAGTTTGAGGTGCGTGTCCGACTGGTGACGCAATGACTCGTTGTAGAAGTAGGAGGTATCACGACCAGCCGACTTTGCCGCGTACATCGCCAGGTCGGCATGTTTGAGCAGATCAGTGGTGCTGACACCGTCATCGGGGTAGACAGCAATGCCGATCGACCCGCCAATACTCACTTCATGTCCGGCCACCTCGAGTGGAGGTCGTAGCGCGGCGAGCACCTTTTCGGCCGCCAGTTCCGCATCGACCGGATCGGACAGTTCCCTGACCAGGATCACGAACTCGTCACCCCCGAAGCGCGCCACCATGTCGTCGGCACGCATGGCAGCGACGATGCGCTGACTGCACCCTTGCAACAGGTCATCACCGGCCTCGTGCCCGAGCGAATCATTGATCTCCTTGAAATGATCGAGATCCAGAAACATCAGTGCGAATCGTTGTTCTCGCCGACGACAACGACGAATCTGTGCCTCGAGCTGCTGCGTGAAAAACTGGCGATTGGGCAATCCGGACAACCCGTCGAATCGGGCCTGATGGCTGATCGTCGAAAACGCGCGTCGCAAGCGCATGTGGCTGGTCAGCAAGCCGTATATCAGAATGGAGGTGGCCAGCGAGAGCGCGATCCCCAGAAACCAGTAGCCGGAATAGGAGGCCAGCGGTCGCTCCCAGGCCAGTGAGGCGGGCATGGCCGCCAACCACCACTGCCCCACCGGCAGTTCGACAGGCACCATGACGGGATCGAGTTGCCAGAGGAGTTCGGAGCCCGCGAACACATCACCGCCCATTCCTTCGCCGTCCGCGCCCCTGAGCCCGACCGACCACATCTCGGCGTCGAACAACCCGGCATCGGCAAACAGACTCTCATGATCGATGACCTGGGAAATGATGCCCCACAGTTCATCACTGCGATGCAGATAGACCGGCACCCTGGCAATGAGGGCCCGACCGCCCTGGACCAGGTCGACGGGCCCGCTGATGAGGATATCGCCGGCCTCCAGCGCGGCCTCGATGGACCTGATCTGTGCGGGACTCTCGCGGTAATCCAGCCCGAGCGCTGCCTCGTTGCCGATGAGCGGGTAGATATACTCGATCACCAGATCCGGTGCCACCGCCACATGCCGGGTATGGAGTTCGTCGGTCAGCACTTCCTCCGCAAGACGCTGGAAGCGTTCAGGCTCGACGACCGGGTTGAGCGCAAGCTCGGCACGCAGGGTACGAATGGCCACGAGGTTGGCGTTGAGGTGACCCTCGATTCGTGCACGAATGGTGGCCAGATCCTGCAGCGCGAAGAAGCGCTGCAGTTCCGCATCGCCCTGCTGCTCGGACTGGATATAGCGTGCCGAAAAGAACATGCAGAACGAGAAAACCAGTACGGCGGCCACTACGTTACCGGCCACCCTCACCCGCCCTGGCTCCGTGCTGTCGACTTCATCGATCCTGACCCGTCGGTACCCGGCCCTCCGGAGGCGGGAGAGCCAATTCTTAATCCTACACCAGGCCGGTTGAATGCAGCTTCAGTGCTCGCAAGCCACCAGGCAGGGGCGCCGGCCTGCGATGCAGCGTGGACCGCATCCCGAACAAGCCAGCCAGGCCACAAGTGGAACCTCCCGACTCAGCCCATCACCTGAAGGCAAGGAGTTCACGTTTCAAAACGGTCCCAGTTCACGCACGCTGTCGACCAGGCCGTTTCGCTCGGCGCCAGGAAGATCCCGGTTCCACCGCACAATCAGGTGCGGGTGATCGGCAATGCGGCGGTAACCGCAACGCTCGAGAATCGACCACGAGCGCTCATCGCCGCAATGGCCGAAGGTGCCGACCGAGACCTCGCCAAAGCGGGCCTCGCTGTACCGTACGGACTGCAGCATCAGGCCACCGGCATCGGCCAGCAGGGCTTGCCGTTGCGCATCGAGCCGACGCAGGATCTCGCCGTCGGTCGCTGCCCCGCCGATCAGCATGGCATTACGGTGCGGAAGGTAATTGACGTAGAAGGCCGGCATCCAGCACCCGGCCTCACCGGCCACGAAGGCCAGCACATGCCGGCCGTGTGGGGGCACTTCCATGTTGTACTTGCGTCGCAGTACGGCCGCGGCCAGGCGACTGGCATCGGCGACCTCGGTAATGGTCACGAACTCGGCCAGACTGGGATCGAGTTGAAAAGAATCGGACATTGTTATTGCGGCGTGGCAACGGGAATGCGATTCTAACCCGGCAATCCATGTCCAATGGCACTGTCCCCGCACTCCGACATGCCGTATTCTGCCAGCTGTCCGGACAGTGAGAGAAAACAACCCATGACCATCGCCTTCTGGTGCGTACTGATTGCCGCCCTGTTTCCCTTTATCCTTGCCGGCATCGCCAAGGCCGGTGATCGCAGTTTCAACAACCGGCGACCGCGCGAGTGGTACGAAACGGTCACCGGATACCGCAAGCGTGCCTGGTGGGCACAACAGAACAGTTTCGAGGCCTTTCCGCTATTCGCGGCTGCCGTCATCATCGCCCACGTCGCGGGCGCCGCGCAGGGCACACTCGATATCATCGCCATGATCTTCATTGCCGCACGCGTCGCCTATGCCGGTTGTTACCTGGCGGACTGGCACCTTTCCCGCTCGCTGGCCTGGCTGGTTGGACTGGGTGCCTGCATCGCGCTGTTCATTGCCGCCGCATGAACCCTCGATCGACCGACACACCCATTGACGCACCGTCTGCCGACATCTACGCTATACCTTTGTACGCCTGCTGATACCGATCAAGCCAAGGAACATTCCATGAGTCTGCGCATTACGCTTGAATTCACCGACAAGGATCTCGAACGCTTCCGTTCCATGGCTCGCAAGGCCATGGAAAACACCGAAGAGCAACAGCGCGATGTGATCATCGACAACGCCCGCGAGTTGCTCAAGCAGGTGGATGAGAAAGTCGGCTCCGACTACATTCGCGATCGTCTGGGACAGCTACAGATTCTCATCGACATGCTCGAGGATGAAGGCTGGGGCATGCAGGAAGTCGGCCAGCGCCGCGTTCTGGCCGCCCTGGCCTATTTCAACAATCCGGAGGACCTGATCCCGGACCACCTGCCCGGCGTCGGATTCCTCGATGACGCCATCATGGTCGAATTGCTTTGCCGCGAGTTGACTCCCGAGATCGAAGCCTACCGCGATTACGTCGATTACCGCGAGCACGAGGCCAAGCGCCGCGGCATGGATCCCGATGAATTGCTGCGCGGCGACTTCCTCAAGGCACGCGAGCAGGCCCTGCTGGCACGCATGCGTCGACGTCGACGTGGCGGCGGTGGTCGTCGGCGCAAGTCACCATTCTCACTGTTCTGAGCGCACCGGCCGGAGCATCTCGAGGTGCGGAATTCCGTCCTCGGGATACGGCCCGTGCACGGTTTCGAAGCCCAGGCTGCAGTAAAACGCTTCCAGGTACTGCTGCGCCGAGATTCTCAATGGCTGACCCGGGAACACGTCTTCGGTCACGGCCAGGCACTTTTTCATCAGCGCCCGGCCGAGACCGGTTCCGCGAGCCGGCATGGTCGTGAGCACGCGTCCGATGGACGGTTCCGGAAAGCGCGTCGACGGCGGCAGGATGCGGGCATAGGCAAGCACCCCGTCGTCGCCGTCGCGCGCGGTCACGTGCAGGGCGTTGAAATCCTGCCCGTCGATGTCCTGGTAGGGGCAATCCTGTTCAACCACGAAGACCGCCACGCGGGCAGCCAGGATGGAATAGAAGTGACGCGATGGAATCTCGTCGAAGCGCTGCACCGTCCAGCGCACATCATGTTCAGTCAAGCCGGCAACTCCGTACCCAGATGAATCAGACATTGCATCATATCCGCCTCGCGGCCGGGCTGGAAATCGAACCCGCCGTGCAATCGAGACGCGCGCTCGACCGCGAAAAGGCCAGCGAACTGGCAGGGCACCTCGCCGCCGATCTGGCACGTGTATTGCCGTCAGCCAACCAGGCACTGCTCACCGTCGGTGCGGGCCTGTTCGAACCCAACGAGTTGCTGCGCCCCGGCCTGCCGGCCTGGCTGGCACTGGAGGACCTGGTCGACAATCTCGTGCGGCAGTCCGGATTCCGCCCGCAGGTGATGGCCTTCGGGGCAAGCTCCGGACGCATGGCGCACGCCGCCCTGCAGCCTCCCGACACCCCTCCGCTGGGGCAGTTCATCGTCCTTCCGCTCTTGCTCACCTGCCCGGCCGATCTGGCCGAAGCAATCGAGTCGACTCTGGAGAACGAGTTGTTCGAAACCGGTTCGATCGACCCGCCGGCCCGCGCGCTGCTGCAGGAGTCCGCCGGCATGGTTTCGGTTCACGGGCAATTGCTGACCGCCAACGACCTGATCGCGCTGCAACACGTGCAACTTGACGCTGCCGGTCTGGGCGGCTTCTGGCCGGTGATCGAACAATTGCTGCTGGCCGGCGGCACCGACCACGACTTCGACCTGCCGGCCAACCTGAATGCATGCTGGCGAACCAGTGAGAAACGGATCGACATTCAGTTTCTGAGCCACGACCAGTCCACCGGCAATGATATCGATTACGTACTTTGGACCCGGGCCTTTCGCACCCTGGCCGCCCTGCTCGACGCCCATGGTGTGACATGGCGGGCAAAGGCAAGCGAGCCGGTCATCTTTGACCCGGCCCAGCAGATGATGATCGAAACCGGCGGTCAAACCGAG
>SL_3KL_010_SEDDRAFT_10000031_pt1 | contig 75097 bp, 52 predicted proteins | sample SodLakKL_010_SED_2_FD_10381 | JGI IMG/M metagenome (IMG submission 10381)
CTATACTGCTGAGGAAAATTTCGACTTGATGACGTCTCCCTCTTCCTCCTTCCGCTTTTTTCATGCTGAACCATTTGGCATCAATGAAATATCCGGCAATTCACCCAGACCCGGTTCCTTTAAAGGCCTGCATTTCCTTTCCGATGAATTCCATCACGCGGGTAATTTATATCTGGGAGTAGAAAATTTAAACCCGCCCCGGCAACTGACCCTCTTTTTTAAAATTAAAGAAGAAAGCTTAGTGGACACTCCAGATCTTGAGTTTTATTATTTAAGTAAAACCGGTTGGTGCCCACTACCCGAAAAACAGGTATTATCAGATACCACTATAGGATTAAGACAAACGGGAATACTCAGCTTGAGTCTCCCTGCAGATGCCACTGCCAATAATTCCAAATTGCCAATTGGGTTTCATTGGATAAGAATTTCTGTAATGGAAAATCCAGATAGATTTGATCAGATAATGAGTGTGAAAACAAATGCGGTTTCCTGCACATTGCACCAGCATTATTCTTACGCCGGACTAAATGTAAATGAATTACCTCCTGGATCTATCCACCGTTTTTCCAGAAAAATTGCTGAAATTAAAGAAATTGACCAACCCTTTAGCTCATTTGGAGGCAGACCGGAAGAAGAAAAAATCAATTATTTTACAAGGGTAAGCGAAATGCTTCGGCACAAAATGCGAGGCATTACACCCTGGGATATGGAGAAGCTTATTCTGGAACAGTTTCCTGAAATTTACAAGGTGAAGTGTATTCCTCATACTGATGATCACGGAAAACCAGCACCCGGAAGTGTACTCATCATAGTGATACCGACCATAAAACCGGCCGACACCTTACAAGCCATGAAACCCATGGTTCCGAAAAGCACTCTTATAGAAATCAGGAATTACATATTCCCATTGGTATCAACCAATGCCAAATTTAAGGTTTCCAATCCAGTGTACGAGGAAATAAAAGTTTCAGCGGTCATCAATTTCAACATTCAGGCAGATGCAGGCATATACATCAAACAGTTGCAAAATGAATTAAGGCAATTTCTTTCCCCATGGGCTTTCCATAAGGATGCGGAGATCCGTTTGGGGAACAGGCTTTACAGGTCTTCCATCATAGAATTTATCGAATCGCGTTCCTACGTAAATTTTATTGCCAGCATTAAGCTGTTAAAGAATAATAAAGTTATTGAAGATCATGAAATAATTCCTGACGAACGCAGCATTATCTATTCCGCGGAAACGCATTATTTAAAAGCTATTGCTTCGGACAGGGTAATTTGTCAGACAAACCAGGGGATAAATCAAATGATTGTCGATATAAATTTTGAAATTCAATAAGTCAATTTTGATAAGATGCCGTTAAAACTGGACAAAAATAGGTTGAAACAATACTTCAGGAGTGGAAGCAGGCCAACCCAGGAGCAGTTTTATGAGTTAATTGACAACTGCTATAATGAGGAGTTTACCTCCTTTGTTTCCGGTTATCATCTGATGGTGGATAAAGGAGAAGGAAATTCCATAAAATATTTTAAAAGGGAAGCCGGAAAAACCAAAATAGTTCCACTTTTCAAGCGCATCAATACGGTACATCAGCGGTTTTATCATTTTGCCATACCTGTATCTCACCTGGGTTCAGGATTTATACTGGAAAAAATTATCCTGGAAATGGAATTACCCCAAAGCAAAAATTATACTATTAAAGATCACAAAAAGGATGTAGAGATCACCCAACGAGTTCAGCTGGATTACATAAAGGTCTTTAACGGTACAGAAGAGATTCATGAATATACCCCTGATGAAAATGAAATTGAACAGGTACAGGAATTCCTAATTGAAAAACCCGCTTCCCTTTGGAAAGGAATTGCTATAGATATTGCCATAGGATATGATATACAATCAAATATTGCTGTTTCCGACCAATTTGATCTGACAGCTGGAAATGAAGAAGTACTTGAACATCTGTTTGGAAGCGTTGGTTGCATCTTTAAGCCAAATGAATAGGGTTATGAATTCATCTCAAGGTATTTCAAAAAATCCCCCGGATATTCCCACTCTCGATTTTAATAAATTAAGAGAAGAGGGCATGAAGTTAATTCAGGAATTGTCCGGTGATATTTGGACCGATTTTAATCTACATGATCCTGGTATTACGACACTTGAGGTGCTATGTTACGCGTTAACTGACCTGGGCTATCGGACTGACGAGTTAATAGAGGCCTATAAGGAAAAGGAAGCGGTTAATCCAGACATAATCGACAGGTATTTCATTCACGCTGATGAACTTTTGCCCCATTTGCCATTGACAAAATGGGATTTTGAAAACTTAACAGAAAAAAATCATCCCAAAGTGCTGAGTACCTGGTTTGAAAAATATCCACTTTTGCATGTTTCGGGCGCTGTGCAGGGAGGGTATGAAGTTGCAGTATTTTTATCCCATGATGAAGAATTCGGAAACCTTAACTCTGACACCATCTTTATTCCATTAGAAGATACCGAAGCCCAGTTGGAGGTTATTTTATTTGACAAAGAAAACCGCAGGATTGACTGGGGAAAAATTAAAAAAATCAATAATTGCAAATGGATTAAAGATGACCCTGACAGCTTTTTTGTGTTTGAAAGGTATAATTGTCAGGCAGCACTGGAACTGGAAATAAGTTATTATCACCGAAAACCAGTTTCTACCATCCATACAAAAGCCCGGATTACCTACAATTCATTTAAGAAGTTTCAAGAAAAACCCCAGTCCATAGAGATCTTCAGAGAAGCTATTATTCAGAAACTGGAAAGTGCTGAATTTCTCCAGGCACTTGATCAGGCACTTGCCAAAGAACAGTATAAATCGCAGCTCCTGGCTGATGTCAGGTTATCTCTTTTGCCTTACCGCAATCTTTGTGAAGATTTTATAAAATTACGGGTAGTCAATGAGCAGGAAATAAAAATAGATGCTGAAATCATACTGGATGAATATGCACCCCGGGCAAATGAGATAAACAAAGTTCTTTATGATCAGCTGGATGATTTTTTATGGCAACTGATGCTTCAGGCAAAAACACCAATGGATGAATCACAAAAAACGATTTTGTACGCTTCAAATATTATAGAAGAAATGGTAAAGGTAAAAGGTGTGGATGCAGCAAATATCATAAAATTGAATCTTTTTGTGGATGGAGTTCCTACCATTCCCATACAGGATGAAGCTTCTTTCGAATGCATTCATTTGCAGGGATTTGCCTATTACATACCTAAAGTGAGCCGTAATAAATCAGGCATTACCTATTTTCGTTCAGGAGAAAAAGAAAAGATGGAGGAAGGGGCAACGGCTAAAGAATTTCAACCGCATCTTTCCTGTCTTAATGGCAGGAAACCTGCAAAAAATATTGAATCAAAGAGATCTGAATCCCACAAGCTCACCCAAAGCTTTATCGAAGATCTCCGGCAATACTATTCCATCAAAAATGATTTCCCTCAAAACTATCAATTACGGAATGGACAACTTTCCCCTGAAGCACCTGAAAAAGTAAAAGTCCGCGTCAAGCAATTTAAGACTTACCTGGTGTTTTTTGAACGGATTTTAATCAATTTTTTGGATCAATTAAATAATTTTCATGAGCTGTTGAGTTTAAAACAAACCGCTGAACCTAAAGAGAATGAACTGCAAAGGTTGAAAAACCGGCTTCCTGATCTGGAACAGCAAAAGCTGATAGATGAAAATATATGGGAGGAAACAGTATCATCTACAGAAGGAAAATACAATCAGTTGCTTCGGCAGCATAAAATTCTGGATTATCTATTGGCACGATTCTCTACCCGGTATATCCCCATTTCAACAGATCAACCGGATGTAAATGCCCTTGAAAAAGCTTATCAGCATAAAAAATTAATATTAAATGATATCACCATTATTACCAGAGACAGAGGCCTGGGTCTATCCATTAAGCCAAAAGAAAAAAGCATTTGGGGCAAAGATCTGCTGTCAGGCTTTCAGAAAAGAATATATAGATTACTTGGAGTGGAAAATAGAAAGCTAATGCATTATCAGCTTTCATCCATTGAAGGTAATGAACCAATGGGATTTTATTTAGTAGAACACCTGTTGCTCATGAATAGAAAGGAAGAAAACATTTTAATAAAAAAATTCAATAAATCCGCTGAATTGCTTTTTAACTATATCAATAATTTAGGCATTGGAGACTCACCACGTGATCCTTTTTCTTTCCAGCTGACCATTATCCTGCCTCATTGGTGTTCCACCTGGCAGCAGCGGCGAAGCCGGGTAGAAACTATTCTCAGGGAAGAAATGCCGGCTCATATACTTCCCAGGTTTTATTGGCTGGATAAAACGCACATGGAGGATTTTGAGATGCTTTATGAAAATTGGCTTAAATCCATGCTCGAAATGTATGAACGTTGAAAACCGGACCCATTTTATTCAAAAGCAAGTTTTGATATTCGATTTTTCTTCTGAAGAAAAGTCCAAAAGCTGGCATAAAACAGCTTCAACTTTTTATTACCGAAACATACTACCCATTATAAACAGGGTTTTGGATAACTATTTTTCGGAAGACCATTACTATATTGAAAGACTCGAAATTAATCTGGGAGCAATTAAGGAGGAGGAATTACAGGATGCATTGATCAAAATTACAGAACAGGAACTGAACCGGATTATTAAAAATATTGTACAAAAACCCGCAGCTTCCATTCCGGAAGGTAGCGTACCAGCAGGAGCTAATCTTTTTATCAAAGAAAATAAGCAAAATCTCATAGAAAGTTTCTTTTATTTTCTGGATCATGGAATTCTCAAATGGGGCAGCCGGTTTAATAAAATATCCATACTTGAGGCGGAGATTATGCAGGAAATAGGTTTTGAAAAACTCATAAGCAATCCTGCTTTTCAACAGCGATTGCAGCAGGCAGAAATCAGGAGGCGAATCTATTTTCAATTTTCCAGAGTTTTTTGGGAAGAGTTATGTTACCGATGCTATAAAACCGAAATGGACAGGCTTAACATCTTTCAGAAAATTTTGACTAAAATCCTGATGTTTATGGCCAAAAGTGAACATGAGCGAAAAAAAATAAGACAGGAAATTTTTGGGGATGTGAAAGAGTGGATAGCAATTGATGCTCCTTCCGCTACTCAGGATTGGTATATACAATATATCCGATGGATGATTAAAAAAGCTTCACCCCATACTAACCAGAGGGGAGAATCCGCTACTAGCAAAATGATAATAAAGGAACTTATTAGTTCTGAAAAATATCAGCAAGACGAGGAAACTAAAGTTCTTCTTACCGTTTTAAATTCGATAATTTCGCCCGAAATTAAGCCCACAGCGCACGCGAGCGCTCAAGCCGAGACTGATGATGGGCCAAAGTTTAAAGAGATCAGCATTCAAAAAGTGGGGAAGATTCATCCGGTTTCTTATTTTCCTAAGGTGGAAATTTCGGGAAAGCATTTCCCTGAAGAACTTACTGAGTATTATGTACAGCAGGCAGGTGTTATCCTCACCTGGCCATTTCTCGCGCACTTGTTTAATCATACCGGCTATCTTGACAATAAGGAATTTAAAGAGGTGGAGTATCAACAGCGAGCTGTTCACCTGCTGGGCTACATCGCCGCCGGTGAAAACCAATTTGAAGAACAGGAATTGGTATTGGCAAAATTCTTATGTGGCTGGCCATTGGCAATGCCCGTAGCAAAAACAGTACAACTGACAGATGAAGAAAAAAATGAGGCTGAGGAGATGCTTCAAAACCTCATCCTGAGGTGGGCTGTTTTAAAAAGCACCTCAGTAGGGGGTCTCAGAGATTCCTTTTTTCTCAGGGAGGGTAAACTCCTTAAGGAGGATGAAAACTGGCGGCTGATTGTAGAACAAAAAAGTTTTGACTTGCTGTTGGATCACCTGCCTTACTCCATCAGCCTGATCAGGTTACCCTGGAATAAGGATATGCTGAAGGTGGACTGGGCATAGCACAAAACAAACCAGGTGACCGATGCCTGGTTCTCCATGAAGATGGTTCAGGTTTGCATCTTTCCTTCTGACAGCTAATTTTTCTGGCTGTTTTTCTCAATAGAAATGTGTCGGGGAACGGTCAACTCTTTTATTCATTAGCACAACTCGTTAAGGAATATTAATTCTGTTTTGGCAATCAGGTAAAAGTTGGTAAATTTAGCAGATTCAAAATCAAAATGGACAAAGTGTCATTCTCCATTATTATTGCATCAGGCGCTTAAAAAGCCATTAATGATAACATGTTAACGATTTTTTGTTTTTGAACCTTACTTTCCCCGAAGGGAAAAACGTAGAAGCTTTATGGCAATAAAAATACTTGTAGCAGGCGACCTGCATCTGGGAAGAAGTTCCGGCGGAATTCATGGTTCACCTGATGATAGCTCCACGAGAACCACCTGGAAGCGTATAACGGACTGGTGCATTGGCAACAAGGCAGATATGCTTTTGCTTACCGGTGATATTGTGGACCGGAACAACCGGTATTTTGAGGCTCTGGGTCCGCTGCAAAGAGGTTTTGTACAGTTGGGGGAAGCCGGGATTAAGGTTTTCATGGTCTCAGGAAATCACGATTTTGATGTGCTGAGCCAGATCGCACAGGGAGGTGATTATGAAAATGTGAGGTTGCTCGGTCCGGGCGGGAACTGGGAGTTGGCTTCTTTTGAAAAGTTCGGCCAGAAAATACAGGTAGCCGGATGGTCTTTTCCCCGGCAATTTGTTTATGAGAATCCTTTATTATCCCTGTCCCGTTTGGATATAGATCCGAATTACCCTGCTGTAGGCCTTCTGCATTGTGATGTGGCCGTGGGGGAGAGTAAGTACGGACCTGTTGATGCTAACGGGTTTGCCGGCAAAGGTTTAAATGTTTGGGCACTTGGTCATATCCATAAGCCATGGATAGTGAACCAGGATGACCCGCTGGTTTTTTATCCCGGCTCTCCCCATGCCATGAGTGCAAAGGAAAACGGTAGTCACGGTTGCGTGTTGCTTACCGTTGAAAGCAATGGAATTATAAAGCATGAACAGGTACCCATGTCCCCGGTCCGGTTTGAAACTTTGATAGTAGATATAACCGGTTTGACCGGTGAAGGGGATGTTCGTAACCGGGTTACCAGGGCAGCAGCGGAGGAAGCCGGGAATATGATAAGGGAGCATCAGAGACTGACCTGGGTGGTGTATGATATTATCCTGGAAGGGGAGCACCGGACTCCGCGGGAAGCAGCCAATTGGGCAGGATCTGGTATCGAGGACTACATGATGGAGATCCAGCGGGGAACCAATGTTATGATCCGCAAGGTTGAAAGCAATGTAAGGCCTGTGATCGGGAACCTGGAGAAGCTGGCCGGAGAATCTTCCCCGGCAGGGAAACTGGCCGAAACTATCATGGCTATAGGGCAGGGCAGGAAGACTCCTTTTGTTGAAGCATTGTTATCGGAGTGGAACACCAAATTCCTGGCTATAAATGATTCCCCTGCATACCAGCCGGTAAGAAAGGGGAACGAAAACTCAGATATTTCAAAACAGGGAGTGAGCTTTATACAAAAGGAATGCCGGAAACTGCTTGGCGAACTACTTGAACAGCAATCCCCGTCAAAACAGTAATATGCAGAAAGTACCTTTTATAATCAAGGAATTGGCAATTTATAAAATGCCGGGATTTCCCAGGGGAATGGAAACATACCGGGATCTGGCACCCAATATAAATATCATTGCCGGTCCGAATGCTTCGGGTAAAAGTTCCACGGCGAAGATAATTCAGGATATGATCTGGAAAGGCCGGGTTGACGGGGTGCAGGCTGAGAGTTCAGTGGTAATTGGAGAAACCGGATGGGAAATAAAACTAGATCCGGGCCGCAAAAAGGTGCAGAGGGAGGGAGTTGATGATGAGATCCCCGGCATACCTTCACCGGATTCCTCCCGAAGGTATATGCTCGCCATGCATGATCTGGTCATTGCCAATGAGACCGATCTGGCACGGCAGATATTGAGGGAGTCAGTTGGCGGATATGACCTGGATGAAGCGCAAATAAAGCTGGGTTACAGCAGTGGAATAAAAAATAAGGGTGCTGCTGAATACCAGAACTTCTTGAAAGCCGATAAGGAATATAAAGAAACCGAAAAGAAGCAACTGGAACTTAAGCAGCAGGAAGATATGCTGCGGGATCTTTACAGGGAGAAGGAAAAGGCCGGGGATGCCAGGAAAAAGCTGGAGTTTTACGAGAAAGTTAAACAATTCCTTGTTGCAAAACTAAATTTCGGAAAACTATCAGATCAGTTTGGTAGATTCCCCGGCGCACTTAAGAAAATGACCGGTGATGAGTATCAGGATATTTTAAACCTGGAAAAAGAGATAAATGATTGCCGCGGTGAGGCCGATACGGCGGAAATAATTGTCGTCAGGAACCGGGAAAGAATTTCCGGACTGGACCTTCCTGATGAAGGGATTGATCAGGTTGAGATTGTTGAGCTTGGAACAAGGGTTAGAGAACTGGAAAAACAGGAAAGGGAAACAGGGGAAACAAGCAGGAAAATTGAGGAGTTCCGGGTAAAAGCACGGGAGGCGATAAAGAGCATAGGTGAAAATCTGGAGACAAAAGGATGGGAGGGATTAACACTGAGTGATGTTGGGCAGCTTGAACGGTTTCTGCAGAAATATCATCAGTGCCTGAGTGAAAAGCANTTCTATGAAACCAGGTATGAAGCACTATCCGGACGTAAGGAGGATGTGGCTGAATCTGATAAAGAAACCCTCAAAGAGGGGATTAAAATATTAAGTAACTGGCTGCAGGAGAAAAAAAGTGTAACCGGCGTCAAAAGGATTTGGGTGGCTGTGCTTACCCTTGCCGGTATTGCCTCTGGTATTCTGGTATATCTTATCGGTCTGTTGGGACTGCTTCCGGTGGCGATTGCCGGGGTAGTGGCCTGGATGACTAAGCCTGCTTCAGAAAACGATCTTCGAAGGAAAGACTTCGAAAAGACCGGGTTGAAACAACCAGTGGACTGGGAAACCGAAAGTGTTGCCGGTGTAATGGAATTGCTCATATCGGAGCTTGCCCGGGCAGAACGAGCTGAAGAAGCCCAACGCGAGATGCATATATGCCGGGATCAGCTGACTGAATCGGAACAAAAGCTCGGGCAGATTAAAAAGCAGCAAGAGCAGTTACTGGATAAGCTTAAGGCCATACCCGGCATTCCCCGGGAAGATCTTAAAAGTTATGACGGACTGTACTGGTTTTTGATACATGTGACTGACTGGCAGAGGTATAATGCTGAAGTTCTGGCTTTAACTTCTGTAAGGGATGAGGTAACCCGGCGGATAAATGAAAACCTTAATAAATTTAACGATCTCTCCGCCAGGCATAATGCCGGTAAAGCGCAGGATGCCGCCGGGGCAAATGCCCTGTTAAATAAGCTTAATAATGATATCACTGTCTGGAAAGAATGCGAAAATGAGATTGAAAGGCAAAGTGATAAAATTAGTGAGAAGAGAAAGCAGATGGAAAGAGCTGCTGCAAAGCTTAATGAGATCTATGAAAAAATTGGCATTGAAAAGGGACAGAAGGAGCGTGTAAGGGAGCTTGCCGGCCGGCTTGAAGAATTCAGCAAGGTGAAGAATGATCTTTTTGCTGCTGAAATCACCCTTTCAGACAGGAAAAAAAATATGGAAAGTCATTCCCTTTATTCGGAAAACCGGAATGAAACCCAAACCCTGACCCTCGATGAGGTTCACAACATGATCGGCACCTTTGGAGAAGAAGCAGAAAAACGTGATAATATACAGGAGAAAATAACCCAAATAGAAACCAATATAAGCAATGTAAAGCAGGGTCATGATCTTGAGGAGGCTTTGAGTGAAAAAGGGAAGGCATCGGAGGAGCTTGAGGACCTTTTTGAGCGGAACCTTGCTTCCATAACCGGTCAGTTGGTGGTTGATCATCTGAAGAAGGAAACCCGGGAGCAAAACCGGCCCAGGGTATTTAAGCGGGCGAATGAGCTTTTTAGCCGGATCACCCAGGGAAGGTATGAGCTGGTTTTGGGTGAAAAGGATGAGCCTTCCTTCAGGGCTTATGATACTGTTCAGAAACTTGGCCAGGAACTTGGTGAGTTATCCACGGGAACACGTATTCAGCTTCTGATGTCACTGCGCCTTGCCTTTATAGAAACCCAGGAGTCAGCTCTCAGTCTGCCGGTGCTTGCCGACGAACTTCTGGCCAACAGCGATGATATCAGGGCCGGTGCTATAATTGAGGCGCTGGTGGAGATCAGCAGGGAAGGGCGCCAGGTTTTTTATTTTACCGCCCAGGGTGATGAAGTTTCCAGGTGGAAATCCTTTCTTAAAACAAATGATGATGTTTCACTACGAATAATTGAACTTGCCGGCCGGGATAATGAAACCTCCATGCTGAGCCGTTCCATGCACTCTTTTGAGTCCTTTGATCTTAACCCTGATGTGCCCCTTCCTGATGACATGGACCGTGAAAAGTACAGAGAGTTATTATCTGTTCCGGCCTATAATATAGTTGAAGATGAACCGGAACGTCTTCATATATGGTACCTGGTGGATGATAACTATTTACTGTATAAGTGTCTTAAGAGGGGGATTAAGTATTGGGGACAACTGCAATCATATCTGAGAATTGGTAAGATTGAAGGATTTGATGATAAAATAATTACTGAGATGGAGCAAAAAGCCGGCCTGCTAAAAAGATTTAGTGAATTATACCGCAGAGGCCGGTCGAGGAGGGTGGACAGGGAGACCCTGATCAACTCCGGCGCTGTATCGGGCAGTCATATCGACCGGGTCGCAGAAAAACTTGATGAGCTTAATAACGATCCCCAAAAGCTGTTAGCGGCCTTGATAAACAGGGAGGTGCCGCGTTTTATGGAGTCTAAGATCGATGAACTTGAACAGTTTTTTCTTTCCGGCGGGTATATTGACGGTCAGCAGCCGTTAACGGCCGATACGATATTGCTCCATATTAATGCATACATTTCAACTCTTGAACTGGAACTTTCCGACGGGATAGCATTTTTAAAAGCAATTGTTGATTTNTTTCCGCAGGACCAGCAGCATATTTCCGGAAACACGGAAAATGACAAAAATGAATAAAAGAAACCATCCGGAAAACAGATGTAACCGGAAAGGCCTGTTTACCTCTATTCAACCTTGCGTAAGCATTCGGCCTGGTAAGTGTTGTAAATGTAAAAAATAGTAGTACTATTTCTGGAATTTCTAAAAACTTTAGGACTTAGTAAACAAATTAATAAAATTCATATTCAATTAAATATAGTTAGCAGGTAATTCAGGTTCAGTGTTTCACACGTATGAATATCACATATGATTTATTGCCAATGGTAATTATTTAACTATATTTCAGAATATATTTATAATGTTATTGTCATGTATAATAAACCAAAATTTCGAAGCAGACGTGAATTTATAGGGAGAGCCGCAGCACTTGGGCTTGTTGGCACCATCGGGTCAGGCCGGCTTCTTTCTTCCTGCAGCAGGTCAGGGCCGCGTTATGAAGCACCGGTATTTCCTGACATTGCACCCGACGGCCAGCTTTTAAGGGCTGGCGTGATAGGCTGCGGGGGCAGGGGTACCGGAGCGGCTATAAACTTTCTTAATTCCGGACCGAATTTGCAGATCACCGCGCTTGCAGATGTATTCCAGGACCGTATTGACAGATGCAGGGAATCCATAAAGAAAAGCCATGATGTTGATATACCTGAACAGAATTGTTTTGTTGGATTTGATGCATATAAAAGGCTTATTGATTCCGGTGTTGATATAATCATCGAAGCCGCTGCCTCACATTTCCGTCCCCGGCACTTCGAGGCCGCAGTGCAGGCAAGAAAACATGCCTTTATCGAAAAACCAGCCGGTGTTGACCCTGTCGGTGCCAGGTCAATTATGGCTTCAGGAAGGATGGCTGAAGCAGCCGGATTGTCTGTGGTTGCCGGTACACAATACCGGCATCAGCGTGATTATGTTGAAACTTTCAGTCAGATTAAAAATGGTGCTATCGGGGATATTATATCAGCAAATTGCTATTATAACAGGGGAGGACCACCTACAATCAGACGGCAACCTGGCTGGAGCGATATGGAAGCCATGCTGCGCAACAGGGCGAACTGGTGCTGGCTTACTGGCGACTCAATTGTTAATTTGCTTGTTCATCAACTTGACATTCTTAACTGGTTCTTTGAAAAATACCCTTCAAGGGCGATTGGATTCGGAGGCCGTCATCACCGGCCATCAGGCGATATGTACGATTTTTTCAGTGTGGATTTTATATTTGATGACCAGAGGAGCTATCATGGCACAACACGTGAGATTGACGGATGCACCAATAATGTGAGCCAGGTAATTTTTGGAACAAAGGGATATACCAATTGTCAAAACAGGATTTGGAACTATGACGATAATGTTACCTGGGAGTACGGGTATCCCCTTGATGCAGATGGACGGCAAATGACAAGAGTGGCAATCTCACCCTATGATCAGGAAATGATTAACCTGGTGACTGCCATTCGCACCAATAACCCGATCAATGAGGCTAATACTCTTGCTTACTCTACCCTTACAGGTATTATGGGACGGGTTTCGGCCTATACAGGACGGGATGTCACCATGGATGAGATGATGAACTCCGGTTTGCGGCTTGGTCCGACGGACTATAGTATGGGACCTGTACCGGACATTGAACCAGCGGCGCCTGTACCGGGGAGGGCTCCCTCATCCTGATATTCTTAGTCGGGATAAATTCAAAGCACCCGGGTTGCCTGATAATGGGATATGGAAGAAGCAGACATGGATAACCTGGACCATAGCTTAAACATATTGAATGACTGGCGATTATGCATTATGGATATTATATAAAACCCGAATGATGAGAAAAATGGTAACCAGCAAATTGTTAAGTCCATGGAGAGCATTATGTATTATTTTCTTATTTCATTTTATGCTTTCTGTGACAGGATGTTCATCACGGGTAAAGGATGGTGAGACTGTCTTTATTTTTAAAAATGCAAGCATTATAGATGCAGTAAATGGTTTCAGGGAACGCCATAGCGTGGTTGTATCGGGCAACAGGATAATCGAAACAGGTCCGGCTGATGCGATAGAGGAACCTTCCGGCGCGACAGTCATTGATTGCCATGGGAAATACCTGATTCCCGGCCTGTGGGATGCACATGTGCACCTGACAAACACTTCGGCCCTCAGGCCTGCAATATTTCCACTTTTAATTGTAAATGGCATTACTTATGTTCGCGATACTGCCGCCTCCCTTGGTTCTATACTACCATTGCGGGAGGAAGCAGAAGAAGCTTCAGCGTCGGGAGGTATGGCCCCGCGTGTTTTCATTATCGGTCCGCATATGGACGGACCGAAACTCAGCTGGGATTCTTCGGTTAGCGTGACTACGCCGGAACAGGCAGAATATGTTATCGACAGCCTGATTAAGGCCGGGGTAGATGAACTGAAGATATATGACAATATTGCAAGGGAGGTATGCCTGGAAATACTATCCATTGCCAGGAGAAGGGGCTATAAGGTGGCTTCTCATTTACCTTTTGACATGGAGGCTGTTGAGGCTTCAAATGCCGGGATATCAAGTATGGAGCACATGACCAACCTTGAAATGTCATGTTCGGCAGATTGGGATTCCCTTTTGCAGGCACGACGGAAGATGATGGCAGAGGGTTCGGAAAAGCCGGGCAATGAACTCAGGCAGTCAATATACCGGGCTCAACGTCTGCATTCTTTTCACACGCAGGATGAAGAGCGCCGGGCAACCGTATTAAAAACCCTGGCCGATAATGATACATGGCAGGTTCCTACCCTGGTCATTATTGCGCAGGAAGAACATCAGATCTATGCCAGGGAGGATTATTTGCAAAAATTCCGGTACCTTCCGGAACCGGTCAGATCTGACTGGGAAAAGAGTGCCGCCGCAAGGGCCGGTCAGTCTCCATCGGAAGAAGGATTGGCTCATGCCCGCTGGGCTTATGACATGGTTCCGAGGCTGGCAGAAGCCGGCATCGGGATAATGGCCGGCACTGATATGCCACTCGCTCATCTGATACCAGGCTTCAGCCTGCATGAAGAACTTGTATTACTTGTGAATGCAGGACTTACGCCCATGCAGGCGCTTGAAGCTGCTACACTCCGGCCGGCGCAGTATTACGGACTTGAAAATGAGCAGGGATCAATAGCTTCTGGTATGATGGCTGATATGGTATTACTTGATGCTAACCCCCTTGAGGATATCATTAACACCCAGCGGATAAATGCCGTTATGAGAGATGGCCATCTCCTTACCAGGGATGATCTTGACAACATTCTTTCCCGGCTTGAGGAGTAGCCGGCAGATATGCAAACCCATATGTATTGATCCGAATTTATCTGGGAAAATCCGTCGGAATTATTTTTATTCCACCAGGTCCTGGCCGTGCGTCCTGCCATTTTTATGGGGTAAGTATTCCACTCATCAGCCATCCTTTATTCTTTCCCCGGAAAGGAAAGGGAAAAAAGTCCCGGGTTAAAAAATCAATCAATAAATTGTCCAAAACCGATAAAAATATCAGGCAGGAAGCATAAAAAAATTTCATGTTCCCTGATGCGTCTCACAAAAAAATGATCAATTTTAAATCGTTTCGCGTACTAGTGAAGAATGCAGGAATGCCGGCTTTTTTGTTTTAAGGGTTGCAGTACCGTATTTTCAAATTTTTTGTATATTTAGTGTCTGATCATACAAGCGGACTCTATTATGACCGGCAAAAGTTAAAATGTAAATTATGGAAAGAGAGGATCGTTTCAAAGATTTAAGGAAATTACTGTATAAGGAGATTCAGGGTGACCTCAGCTATAAAGAAAAAAGGGAATTTCTCAGTGAATCCATTGATGAACTTGTAATAGCCAAGCTTCACGATAAATACCTCAGGCGGAAAAAATATCTTACTTTTTCAGCCATTTTTTATGGCGTTTATCTGATGGGGCTTTTAATTATAATGCTTGTAAACGCTGAGACTCATCTTATGGTCGGGCTGATTATTATTGCCATGGCATTGCTGCCACTATTCACAGGCATGTTTTTCAGCAGGGCGGTCATGGGCTACAGGAAAATAGACCTGGCGCTAAGGTTAATTACAAGGTTTTATGTTAAAAAGAAAATAGATCTATAATTACATTTCGTTCTGCCAGGGCTTATTTATCATCATCCTTACTCCCTGACCTGCGCCATCCCTTATCTGATCTCAACAGTTTTTTTCTCATTCGATTCTCATCGGGATGTTGATATATTCTGAGAAAAAACAGGCAATTACTTGCATTGTTTTTATAATTTCGCAGGATAATTGAATTCTTTCCCTAAATACATTGCATAATGATTTTATTCTTCAGTAATGCCGCAGGTACCGTTTACGCAGTCAAAACTTCAGGGCATCTTAATGGCACTGACATCAATAAACTAACCTGGCTCTTTGGCGGTGCTGTACATATGGACACCGGAGAAATCGAAGGGAAATTTATCGGACCGCGCCGCGAGATGGTTACACCCTGGAGTACCAATGCAGTGGAGATAACACAGAATATGGGCATAACAGGGATCAGCCGCATAGAAGAGTTTTTTCAGTATGATAAACAGGCAGGTGACCGGCAGGCAACAGATCAGGATACTGTCCGGCCAGGTGGCCACCCACATTATGACCCAATGCTTCAGCGCATATACAACAACCTGCAGCAGGATTTATTTGTTATCAATAAACAGCCCGACCCTGTTATTTTCATTGATGATATAGGGGAGTACAATCGTCAGGAGGGACTGGCTCTGAGCCCTGAAGAGATAATTTATCTCGAGGAGGTGAGCAGGCATACCGGAAGAAAACTCACCGACAGTGAGATATTCGGCTTTTCGCAGATCAACTCGGAGCACTGCCGTCATAAGATTTTTAACGGGTTGTTTGTGATTGATGGTGAGGAGAAACCGTATTCACTCTTCCAGATGATCAAACAGACTACAGCGGAGAATCCCAACAGGGTAGTTTCTGCATATAAGGATAATTGTGCTTTTCTGCAGGGTCCTGTTGCAAGGCAGTTTGCTCCTGTCAGGCAGGATGTTGCCGACTGGTTTTTAGTAAAAGATGTAGAGACGGTGCTTTCGCTTAAAGCTGAAACACACAATTTTCCGACTACCGTTGAACCATTCAACGGTGCTGCCACAGGCACGGGCGGAGAGATTCGAGACCGGCTTGCAGGTGGCAAAGGTGCCGTACCCCTTGCAGGTACGGCTGTCTACATGACCGCCTACCCGCGCTCTGAAGATGGGCGACCCTGGGAGAGCGGAGTGGTTGCAAGGCCATGGCTTTACCAGACTCCCGAAGATATCCTGATTAAGGCTTCGAATGGTGCGAGTGATTTTGGCAACAAATTTGGCCAGCCGCTTGTGTGCGGAAGTCTCCTGACATTCGAACATACTGAAAAAGGAAAGACATACGGATATGATAAGGTAATAATGCTTGCAGGCGGCATCGGATACGGGAAGAAGAGTGAGAGCATGAAAGATGTGCCTGTCAAAGGTGACCGTATCATCCTTCTTGGTGGTGACAATTACCGGATCGGAATGGGTGGCAGTGCGGTTTCATCGGTTGCAACGGGTGAATATAATAATCTTATTGAGCTGAATGCTGTACAGCGTTCCAATCCCGAGATGCAGAAAAGGGTGTGTAATGCAATAAGGGCCATGATGGAATCTGACAACAACCCGATTATCTCTATTCATGATCATGGTGCGGGAGGGCACCTTAACTGTCTATCTGAGCTTGTTGAGGAGACTGGAGGAAGGATTGAAATGGATAAACTGCCTGTTGGAGACCCTACTCTGTCGGCCCGGGAAATAGCAGGTAATGAGTCGCAGGAGCGGATGGGCCTTGTAATGCATGAGAAAGACGTAAACCTGCTCAAAAAAGTATCAGACAGGGAGAGGTCGCCGATGTATAATATCGGTGAGGTAACCGGTGATATGCAATTTACCTTCGAAGATGCGGTTAAAAAGATCAAACCTATTGATCTGCAGCTTGAATGGTTGTTCGGCAATCCTCCGCGTACCGAAATGAATGATAGAACCGTCGAAAACGGTTTTGATGATCTTGAGTTTGATGACAGGCGATTCAGGGAGTATCTGATATCTGTAATTCAGCTGGAGGCTGTTGCCTGCAAGGACTGGCTGACCAATAAGGTGGACCGCAGTGTAACAGGCAAGGTGGCAATGCAACAGACAACCGGCAGTATCCAGTTACCACTTAATAACCTTGGTGTAATGGCTATTGACTATGGCGGGGAGCGTGGTGTTGCAACTGCAATAGGGCATGCTCCGGTTGCTGCTATGGTTGATCCTGCCAGGGGTTCTGTACTTTCAATTGCCGAAGCTCTGACAAATATTATATGGGCACCGCTTCAGGACGGCATCAGGGGGGTGTCGCTCAGTGCAAACTGGATGTGGCCTACCAGGCATGAGGGAGAGGACAGCCGNTTATACNGGGCAGTTGAGGCAGCATCTGATTTTGCCAAAGCACTCGGGATAAACATTCCCACCGGGAAAGATTCATTGTCAATGACTCAGAAGTACAAGGACGGGACAACGGTTTATGCACCCGGAACGGTTATCATCTCTGCGGCTGCCGAGGTTACCGACATCAGAAAAGTGGTCAGCACCGGGCTTAAGGATGTGACGGGGAGCTCTGTTCTTTATATTGACCTGTCAAATGATAGTTGCTCGCTTGGTGGGAGCAGTTTTGCACAGTCAATCAATTTTGTGGGCCGTGAGTGCCCGACTGTAACTAATCCGAAATATTTTGTGAGGGCTTTCAATGCAATACAGAAGCTTATTTCAAAAAATATGATTCTGGCAGGTCATGATGTGTCGGCTGGCGGAATTGTTACTGCGTTGCTGGAAATGTGTTTCCCTGAAACGGAATCAGGAATGGATCTTGACTTATCCGGGTTTGAGAAAAATCCAATAAACCTTATGTTTAGCGAAAAGCCGGCGGTACTTATCCAGGTTGCTGATGCAGGCAAGGTGATCGGCGAACTGGCTAAAAGCGGGGTGGAGGCGAAACTGATCGGCCAGTATAATGGCCGGCGTGAATTTACGGTAAAGCATGATGACGGGTTATATGATCTGAATATAGATAAGCTAAGGGATGTGTGGTACCGCTCTTCCTATCTTCTTGACCGCAGGCAGTCGGGCGGGAAACTTGCCATGGAGCGGTTCCGTAATTATGGAAAGCAGCCACTGTCATACAAATTTCCGCATGGCTTTACAGGAAAATTATCGCAGTATGGCATTAATCCTGACCGCAGGGAAAAGAGCGGTATAAAGGCTGCTATTATAAGGGAGAAAGGTGTGAACGGCGACAGGGAGATGGCATGGATCATGCACCTGTCAGGCATGGATGTGAAGGATGTTCATATGACCGACCTGATAAGCGGCCGTGAGACACTTGAAGATGTTAATATGATAGTGTTTGTTGGTGGTTTCTCCAACAGCGATGTGCTTGGATCGGCAAAGGGATGGGCAGGGGCATTTCTGTATAATGAAAAGGCGAAGAGGGCTCTTGATAATTTTTATGCGAGGACTGATACGCTGAGTCTTGGTGTATGCAATGGTTGCCAGCTTATGGTGGAACTGGGACTGGTTGGCGAGGAAGGAGAGAACAAACCGGAAATGCTGTTTAATGATTCTCATAAATTTGAATCTGCTTTTGTGAATGTTGATATAACCCGCAACAATTCAGTTATGCTGAAATCACTTTCAGGAAGCAGACTTGGCATATGGATTGCTCATGGCGAAGGTAAATTCAGGTTGCCGGGCAATGAAAATGACCATAATATTTCAATGAAGTATTCCTGGCGGGAATACCCGGGTAATCCTAACGGATCGGACTTCTCCACCGCAGCTATTTGCAGCGCCGACGGCCGGCACCTTGCCATGATGCCGCACCTTGAAAGGTCACTTTATCGTCATAACTGGGCCGATTACCCGGGCGACAGGAGGGAAGAAAGGATTACCGGTGCTACTGCAAATAAGAAATCCGGAGACGAGATCACACCCTGGCTGGAAGCTTTTGTAAATGCCAGGGAGTGGATTACCCGTAATAATGCTAAATGAGCACTTACCATCAGATGCCTTATGGCAGTCATTAGGCTGTAGCTAAGGGGAGGATAATTTTCCGGATAATCCCGGGTACTTTTTGAGTACTCGCAACGTTTCTTATTGATTACGTGAAGGCAAAATGAAAAAGGCGGGATTGGTCATAGCAATTTCTTTTCTTGCGGCAGTGGTTCTGACCTGTCTGTTTGTTCTTGCGGTTTACTGGGGAGCATTCGGTCGTTTGCAGAAAAGTGAGGAGCTGCAAAGTTACAGGGGTGCCACGGCCTCACTGGTAATTTCTGAGGAGGGGGAGATAGCCGGCAGGTTCTTCTACAAAAACCGTACAAATGTTAATTACCGGCAAATCCCAGGTTATCTTGTAGAAGCCCTTATAGCAACTGAAGATGTACGGTTCTATAAGCATAACGGAATTGACATCAGGAGTATGTTAAGGGTAGCTATCAGGTCGGTAATCCTTAATGATCCTGCTTCCGGGGGAGGGAGCACAATATCGCAGCAGCTTGCCAAAAATATTTACGGCAGGGAGGATTTCGGTTTTCTGTCACTTCCTGTTAACAAAATAAAGGAGATACTACTGGCATACCGCCTGGAGAGGACATTCAGCAAGGAAGAGATACTTACACTGTACCTGAACACCGTTTCGTTCGGCGAGAATGTTTATGGCATCGAGGCTGCCTCCCGGCGGTATTACAACAAACAAGTTGATCAACTCAGCCTTGACGAATCGGCGGTACTTATAGGGATGCTGAAGGCCAATACCTTCTATAATCCCCGGCTCTATCCTGAAAACGCCCTTACACGCAGAAATGTAGTGTTTAGTCAGATGGAAAAATATGAATTTATTGAAAAAAATGCAGCAGATTCTCTTTCATTGCTGCCCCTTGCCCTGGATTACCGGAATCTTGAGGCAGTTAATCCTGCCGGGTATTTTCTTGTTCAGGTAAGAAAGGAGGCTGAAGAGATCCTTTCCGGGTTAAACGAAGAAACCGTTACAGAATGGAACCTGGAGGAGGACGGCCTGATTATAAATACTACATTGAATCTGAGACTCCAGAATTATGCTGTCAATTCATTTCACAGTCATTTGCCTTCAATGCAGCAAAGGTTGAGTCAACAGTATGGCTCCGGAGCTGGCGAGAGGTGGCTTTCAGAGATAGCTCAGCGGGAGGCAAGTCGTTTGAACCTTGCCGGGCGATTGGATGACACAATTTTTATGAGGATATTCGACTGGAGTGGTTCTTACAACAAATCAGTCACTGTTATGGACAGCCTGAGGCAGGCNCTGACATTGCTCCATGCAGGACTGCTGGCAATTGATCCGNCANNCGGAGCTATCAAATGCTGGGTCGGGGGCATTGATCATCACACCCAGCCATTTGACCAGGTTCTGGCCCGCCGGCAGATGGCTTCTGCCTTTAAGCCCATACTCTATGCTGCCGCACTGGAACAGGGTATTGGCCCCTGCCGGTATTTTGATAATGATTCAATTGTTCTCGGCGAGTACGAAAACTGGAGTCCGGTTAACTATGACCATGCTTACGGAGGCCAGTATTCACTGGCTGGAGCACTTTCACTTTCGATGAACGTACCCACTTACCACCTGTATGAAGAAGTGGGTTTTGAAGCGGTTGAAGAATTCTGGAAAGCTATGGGTTTTACCTTTTCACTGAATAACTCCCCTTCACTTGCTCTTGGCACTGCAGAAGCAAATCTGCTTGAAACCGCAATGGCCTATTCTGCATTTGCAAATGGTGGTTATAGAATCAATCCTTACAGCATTGTGTCAATAACAACTTCCGACGGCGAGATAATATTTAGCAGAGATCAGGGATTAAAGAGGGACCGCATAATGTCGGGGTGGTCGGCTATGTTGATGGGCGCCATGCTNGAAAAGGCTGTNGACGAAGGTACGGGAGCTTCATTGCGGTATGCTTATGGGGTAACACTTCCGTTGGCAGGGAAAACCGGTACATCCCAGAATTATTCCGATGCATGGTTTGCCTCATTCAATCCGTCTGTTGTGATGGTAACCAGGGTTGGTGCATCAACCCGTGCTGTTCATTTTAACACCGGATCAAACGGCTCGGGAAGTGCACTCGCATTACCACTTGTGGCATTAACGTTGCGATCAGCACAGCGTGACCGTTCATTGGCAGGTCAATTTTCACAACCGTTTCCGGAGCTTCCCTTTGATCTTGAAAGATCACTGGATTGTCCCGATTACCGCGAACCATCTTTTCTGGACAGGTTTTTTGAACGTTTCCAAAGAGATGATTTCTCTTTCGAGGAAGAAGAGAGAGATACCAGACCCCGCAGACGATCAATGATCAGGAGGATCTTCAGAAGGAACAGGTAGGATCCCGGGAGTATCCGGGTTACTTTTTCCACAGGCACCATTAAAGATCTTATGCCTGATTGTATTTATTACCGGTTTGATGAAACAAGGAAAAAGGCGAAAGTTGAAACAAATCCGGGTCGTTTGCGTAAAAATAATTACGTTTACCGATATACTGAGAAATTTGAAAAACAGACCCGCTTTCAATAAGAGTGCCACCACAGATGGCACGAAAAATCATGGTGATAAATATTCAGTCCGTTACGGGAAGCAGCAGTCTGATGACAAGAATCTTACAGAGGGATTGAAAGCTGAAAACAAAGCTCTCAAAAAGAGGATTGAGGAGTTGGAGGCAAGTGAAAAAAAGTATTCGGTTCTTGCCAAAACAGCACCTGTTGGTATTTTTAATGCCGATACCCGTGGAAATACAGTTTATGTAAATCCTTACTGGTGTAAGATCACTCAAATTAAATTTGAAGAGGCCCTGGGCAATGGCTGGCTGAAAGCTGTTCATCCTGATGATATTGCTTCGCTGACAAGAAACTGGCAAAATGCCGTTTTAACAATGAGCGGTTCATATGCTGAATACCGTTTTATACGGAAGGACGGAACTGTTGCATGGGTAATAGGAAATACTGTTCCGGAATTCAATAATGACGGGGAATTTACAGGTTATATAGGAACAATTACCGATATTACGGAAAGAAAAATGGCAGAGATGAAAGCCGAAGAGAGTGACCGGCTGAAAACCTCTTTTCTCAACAACATTTCTCATGAAATAAGGACTCCTCTTAACGCTATTACCGGATTTTGTGCTTTTTTGTCAGATTCGCAATTATCAAATGAGAGAAAGGAGTCATTTGCGAACATTATAATGGAAAGCAGTGATTATCTCCTGTCCATTATTGCCGATATTATCGATGTAGCAGCAATTGAGAGCGGGCAGGCCAGAGCCGAAATCTGTCAGGCCAACGCTAACTACATATTAGAAGTATTGCATGGCAGATTTCTGAAAAGAGCCGGCGACAGGGGGAATACCCTCACGTTCAAAGCCAGGATGCCTGATGCTGAAGCATGGATTATGACTGATAAATCCAAACTGAACCAGGCCCTGAATAATCTTATATGCAATTCAGTTAAGTTTACGGAGAACGGAAAGATTGAATTCGGGTACAGGAAAAAAGGTGACGACCTTGAATTTTATGTGAAAGATTCGGGAATTGGTATACCTGAAGATATGCACGATGAAATCTTCAAACGTTTCCGGCAGGTTGAGGTTCTTGACAGCCGAAGGTACAGCGGAACTGGTCTGGGACTTTCGATTGCAAAGGAATATATTGAGATGCTGGGTGGAAGTATCCGGGTTGTATCAAAACCAGGCCAGGGTTCGGCATTCTATCTTAAAATACCACACAAAAGGCCGTAATCTATATATAAGGCTGGTCACTCATTTAAAAGCTCAGGTAGCAGATCGTCTTTAACCCACTTGAAATCAGGTTCAAACTCAAGTGCCTTCCGGTAGGTGATCAGCGACATCGGGCGGTTATCTGTTTCGCGGTAGCTTTTGGCCAGGCTTACCAGGGTATTGAGATACAGCCACCTGTGAATATCCAACATCTCTTCTTCCATCAGCCTTATTGCCCGGCTATAGCTTTTTACAGCCTCCTCCTTTGATCCGCCAAGTGCAGAAGGTGCATAAAACATGGCGTTGCCATGCTCTATCCATGCGGAGGGGTTGTTTGGGTCTGTTTCAATAGCCTTGTCAATAAGGTTCATGCTCCTTTGTCCCCAAAACAGAGCCCTCCACGGAGCCATAGAGATCCGGAATGCATAAAGTGCGGCCTGAAGAGCGTAGGCCGAAGATTCATATCCGGGTGTTGCAGTAAGAATGTCAATTGTCTCTTCGGCAAGTCCTATATGTTTTCTGGCCTCTGACCTGTTGTCAATCCCCAGGCTGTAACCTATATATCCATACCTTGCCAGGGTAAGCTCATAAAGCAGGTCAGTGCCTCCGGTTCTGCTGTATTCTTTTTCCAGGATGTTTATCGCTTCGACCCACATTTCCATCTTCTCTTCAACAAATGCACGGTATATCATTTCCCGGGGCCCGGCTGCGTGAACCGATGTTGATAGACCTGTTACTGACAGCATTAAAAGAAGGCTCAGAAGATAATTCCTGATCTGTGGTTGCAGGATATTTGGCAAAATGTTTGCTTGAGGGGGGCCGGCGCTTAATAATGAAGGTTTTGTTTTTTCTTCACCGATAAGTCCTGTTTTATGAGCAATAACTGTTATTGTGCCTGATTCTTCTGACTTATTCATATAACCCGTGTTTTGGTAGTTGCACCGTAAATTACCCTTCCTTTCCAGGTCATTGTATGTCTCGCCCTGTTGCATATTGCGGCTGCGATCATTGTGCAGAATGAGAATTGCTGCAGCGGCGCAAGCAAAAGGTTTTGCAGTACAGGCTGACGGCTTAAACCCGAAATTAGTGTTCTGTGAAAAACCAGCAATGTAAAAAACGCAAGGACTGCCTCCGGAGGCAGATAAAGAATAACCGGGATGAACCCGAGGGTGGTTAACAATGCAAACAGGACTGCAACAATTGTATGTCCGCCAAAAAATTCGGTAACATTCCGGGAGAATCCTTTTATGGCATCACTCCATGATCCGTACATCCGGCAGGTTATATCGCCGTTGCTCAGGATTGTATGAGTACGGAGTCCGGTTTTTTTCATCTGCCTGAATATTTCTATATCCTCCACTATCTCTCCTTTGATCATGCTGTGGAAGCCATACCTGTGGTATACATCGGCCCTGAAGAGCATAAACTGGCCATTTGCGGCAGAGAAAGAGGGCCATGATGATATCCTGGTTAGTATCAATGGTAATAACCCGGTCAGAACCCAGTTCATGACAGGAACGGTTATTTTCTCTCCGAATGTTTTCATAACCTGTTTGGGGAAGATTGAGAGCAGGTCGAGCCGGTGCTTCTGCATATGGGCAAGGCTGTTTTTGATCAATGAAGGTTGTGCCCTCACATCGGCATCCAGGAAAAGAAGAAATTCACCTTTGGCTTCAAGTGAAAGCCTGTGGCATGCATAATTCTTGCCAAGCCATCCGGCCGGAAGTAAAGAACCCTTCAGAAGCCCTATCCTGCTGCTTTGTCCGATGAATTCTTTTACTTTTGTTACCGTTTTGTCGTCAGAAAGGTCGTCATAGACCAACACTTCAAAGTTTTTATAATCCTGTCTCAGCAGGTCATTAAGCAGTTTATCTATTTTGTCTTCTTCATTACGGGCAGGGATCAGAACAGAAACCTGCGGCGAGAGTGCCGTTTTTTCTGTCTGATCAGTATCTGCCTTCTTAAGCCACTGAATAGTGATCAGGTTTGAAAGGCTTACGAGAAAGCGCAGTAACTGTGATCCCAATATGAAGTAGGCCAGCCAGGTCATTGACGCCGTTTTTGATTTTCAAGACATCTTTGATAGAAACCGTTGTAGCTTTTGCAAAGGTCATCGAAAACAAAGTTATCTGTTTTACTATAACTTTCCAGGTACATGCTGAGTTTTGGTTTCCTGTGAGATAAATAGTCTGTTAGGTTTGCCATGAAAAGGACATGCACCGGGTTGGAGGCGTTTTTAAGTATCCTGAACCATCCCTTGCGGAAAATAATCTCTTCCTGGTACTGTGACCGGATCTCTCCCTGTGGGAACAATACCAGCATATTGTCTTTGCTTTTAAGTATTTCCGAAGCGAAGCTGACCGATTGCAGGGCAGAACGTTTTCCCGGATCAATTGAAAATGCTCCGAGTCTTCTGAAAAATTTGATTCTTTGCAGTTGTTCCTCCAGTATCAATATATGGAACCGCCTCTTTAATATCCTGCGGTTAAGCTCATATGGAAAAAAACCGTCCCACCAGCTAATATGATTTCCTATTATCAGAAGCGGCAACCCCCTGTCATAGTATTCTCCTGTGATTTCCATCCTGTGAAAATCTTTCCACAGGATATACCGGAAATAATTTCTGAAAAACAGTTGATGCAACCATGAATGTTCTGCCTTTATCATATAAACCGGTAGATTATATTAAGCGACAGGATGAACCCGGCCTGCACAGCCATAAGTCCCCGCGATATCTTGTTTTCAGCTTTTACCTTAAAGATATGCAACAATGACAGAAATACAATGGATATAAAAAACCATGCAACATAGTTTTGAACAGGAATTTGGTTGTCCGACCAGTTCCACATGTTCATCCTTATGGCAACGGGTTCAAGGAAAATGTCATAGGTAACCATCATTAATGCTCCTGCAATGATTTGCAGCAACCTGTTTATCTTTGTCCTGCCTGTCAGGTGATACACGAAATAGATCAGCATGAGCCAGTTGACCCCAATAATGAGAGGTGTGCCAAATATTTTTGTGCCAAGCACATGATCATATTGGTAGTCGCCGAAAACCAGTCCGCTTTGAACACCTGCAACCTCCACAAGAAAACCGGATACTGCAATAACCGCAAAAAGAACTATGTGCTTAACCGTCCATGGTTTATGGAAGAGCATAAGCAGTAACAAGTTCATCAGCAGGGTGTAAGGAGTAAGGGTCTCAATTATGCCTTTTGTCGGAGGGAATGACAGCCAGAATACTCCAAATGCATAGAATATGACCAGTATTATGAGTATTTTTCGGGTCTGCGACATTCTGGATATTAAGCTCATCTGCATAAATTATGGATATCGGGTTATTTAAATTATGAGGATTAATATATTTGAAAATTTTGTTTAATCATTTATTATATTTCGTTAGTCATACAATTTGTAAAACCAAAATTGTAGGATCTTGTTCAAACCGGTAAAAAAATTACATTGCAGGCATTGATACCATGGCACCTGGGGCACATTTGCAATATCAGCGACAGGGAATAATCTCCTTATCGATGATCTTTGCCGACGCCAGGCAGAGGGGCATGCCGCCTCCAGGATGCACACTGCCACCCGAGAAAAACAGATTTTTGAATTTATTCCGGAAGTTGGCATGACGGTTGAAAGCCGCAAACATGCTGTTTGAGCTTATTCCATAAAGAGATCCCCTGTATGAACCGGTCTCACTTTCTATTGTCGGGGGACTGGCTGTCTTTTCAAAGAGTATGTGATTCTCAATATTCAAACCCAGTATACGGTTGATTTTTGATACTATATTGTGCCTTGCCTCAGTGATCATCAGATTCCAGTCCTGCCCGTTGTTTTCGGGGGCGTTGATCATTACATACCAGTTTTCACATGATTCCGGTGCATCCTGTTTTACAGATTTGGAGCTGATATATATATATACAGTAGGATCAGAACTGATAGTCTTCAGGGTGAAGAGATGATTGAACTCATCACGGTAATTATTTGAGAACAGGATATTGTGAAGTTTTAACCTTGGTTCGGTTGTATTGATACCCCAGTAAAATATCAGGGCCGAAGTTGACCTTTCACTCCGTTCCAGTCGCCGCGGCACCTTCGCTGAGGGCATTAGCTCATTGTAAAACAGGTTTACATCGGTATTGTTCACCACTATGTCGGCCGGAATGAAACTCTTTCCTGTCCTGATACCCCTGACTGTTCCGTTTGCATGAATGACCTCGTTCACCTTTGTACTCAGGTTGATTTCAACACCCATCCTTTTGGCAAGCATTGTAAGAGATTCCGGAATACTGTAAATTCCCTTATCCGGGAACCATGTCCCCAGGCTGTGCTCAAGATGTGCAATGATGTTAAGCGTTGCCGGTGTTTTATATGGGTTGGAACCATTATATGTTGCATAACGGTCGAATAGCTGGACAATTCTTTTGTCGGTAAACCACTTAGTGTTTCTCTTGTGCATTGTATAGAAGGGATCGAGCCTGAAAGAGTTAAGCATTGTCCTGATAAATGCTTTTGATTTAAAATTTGCTGCCTTGTGCAGTGAGCTGAACAGGAAAGATTCTGCTGTTAGATCGTAGAGTTGCCGGCTTTTTTTAAAGAACCCCTCTAGTTTTGCCGGAGGAACCCCGCTCTGCTGGTTAACTTCACGGTAAAACCTCCCCGGATCCTGCCAGGCATTTACGACAGAGCCATCCTCCCAAAAATATTTACAAGAAAGATCAAGTCTTTTGTAGTTAAAATGTTCACGCGGATTCTCTCCGCACAGGGAGAACAATTCATCAATTAATCCAGGTAGTGTCAACAAAGAAGGTCCCCGGTCAAACCGGAATCCCCGGTAACGGATTTCCGATATCTTTCCGCCCGTGTGCGATGCCTGTTCGAAGAGAATTACCCTGTAACCTTTGGCTGCCATCCGGATCCCTGATGCCAGTCCCCCGATACCTGCACCTATAATAACTGAAGTTTTTTTTGTCATATTGAAATTCAAAGATAATTAATCACAATCTTTATATTGTAAAGCACATTCCCGGGACCTTAATCCAATCCCGGAGCCCATAAACTTAGAAATATTCTTGAACCTTTGAACTTTGCAGAAAAATTTTTTTTCCCCGGAGACACCAGGACGTATAATTACAAAATGATGTGAATATTCTAATAAGGCTAAATTAATTGTTTTTCTAAGAATCCGGGTTTGTAAATGAGTTCTGTTTTTATAATATGTGTTCTTAATGTGATATTTATCATATTCCTTAAATTTAGCTATTTTTGAAAAAAAATTGTTTTGTTTGCCGGGTATATGCATGTCGGCTATCTTTCTGCCGGTTTATTACTGTTCCCTGCCGGCAGAATGCAAGCAATTGACATAGACTATTTAATCCTAATCAGAAAAATAATGATGAAACTTGATAAAAATAGCCGGATTGCCATCCTTGGTGCAGGTAATATCGGGCTTTCAATAGCCCGGGGAATATTGCGGTCGGGAAAATTTTCTTCAGGAAATATAACCCTTACCCGCAGACGTTCTCACCTGCTGTCAGAAATTAAAGAATCAGGAGTGATGATCCATAGTGATAACAAAAAGGCAGTTGAGGCTTCTGAACTGGTTATTATTTCTGTTGAACCACAACAGATGAACGGTCTGCTAAGAGAAATCCAACCTGTTCTGGATGCTGGCAGGCATACTGTAATATCAATTGTTACAGGAGTCCGGCTTAGTCAGATTGCGCAAATTATCGGTGATAAAATACCTGTTATCAGGGCAATGCCTAATATTGCAATATCGGTTGGCGAATCAATGACATGCCTTGCAGGGAAAGGGCTGAGTGATGAAACAATGGATATGGCGACCAGGCTTTTTGACATGTCAGGATCCACCCTGGTTATTAATGAAGAGGAGATGATAGCTGCAACTGCCATAGGAGCCTGTGGGGTTGCATTCTTCCTGAGAGCAATCAGGGCTGCCTCGCAGGGAGGTATTGAGATAGGTTTGCAGTCGTCACATGCACTAAGAATTGCTACCCAGGCAGCAAGGGGAGCAGCATCTCTTCTGCTAGCCGCCGGCAGTCATCCCGAGCAGGAGATCGACAGGGTCACAACACCTAAAGGTTGTACTATTGCAGGTCTGAACCTGATGGAGTATGAAGGATTCAGCTCGGCGATGATCAAAGGGATTGCTCTTTCAGCCGAAAAGGCTGCATCTTTATATAAAACCGGTAATGATTAAAATTTCTTAAAAATTCTAATTTTTTGTGGTATCTAAAAACACTGGAATATGTTTTGCTGTTGATAATTCAGATTGTTAATTATTGACAATATCTGATTTATTAGTTAAATTGCTTAAAAAAAAGAGTCGTGGATCTTAAATTTGACATATTCAGGATAGACCACAACAATATAATGCCCGGGCAGGGAAGGATTCTTATTTCCGATCCCTTTCTGAATGATGCCTATTTTAAACGTTCGGTTGTGCTGTTGACAGAACACAACGACAAGGGTACAGTGGGCCTTGTGCTTAACAAGCCTGTTGAAGTTACAATAAGCGAAATTCTCTCAGACTTTCCTGCAATAGATACATCAATTTCGGTAGGTGGTCCGGTTGGAACAAATGCCGTGCATTACATACATAGCCTGGGTGATATAATACCCAACAGTGTCAAGGTGACAAATGATATATGGTGGGGAGGTGATTTTGAACTTGTTAAACAACTTATTAAAGGCGGAGCACTGAAGGATGATCAGATAAGGTTTTTTGTAGGGTACTCAGGCTGGGAACCCAGACAGCTTGAAAGAGAAATATCTGAAAACTCCTGGGTGGTTAGTGAACTGGATAGCCGGAAGATAATGAATAGCCGGGGTAAGGAATTCTGGCAACAGGTACTGAATTCTCTCGGTGGAAAATATAGATTGTGGACAAACTTCCCGGAAAATCCAGGCATGAATTAGATGATCAAATTCCGAACTGCTCCCTGTTTAGTGATGCTGTCAGAAGTCTGGATGTTTTGTTGTAAAATCTTTTGTTTCTGAACGCCAGAACCCACCTTATTCCTGAAATTGCATTGGTCAGGAAACATTCGTCAGCCGTTAGCAGATCTTCTTCTGTAACCGGCGCTTCCANGCACTCAACTCCTTCATTTCCGGCTATCCTTATAATCTGGCCCCGCATTATACCGGCAACACAACCTTCATCAAGGGGTGGTGTATAAAGGGTCTTGTCTTTGATTATAAACAAATTGGAGCTTATTGCCTCAATTAATCTTTCTTCAGTGTTGATAATGAAACAATCATCGAGTCCCTGTTCACTTTTAAATATCCCGGCATGGATATAAAGTAGTGAATTTGCTGTTTTCAGGTTTGACAACATATCTGCCTGTTTCGACAGTCTTTTAAATACCTCTGTCTTCAATCCTTTACGGTTCAGGGTGTAATGATCATGTTCCAAAGGAATGGTCTCGGCCATATATGAGACTGAGTTGTCCTGCGGTGAGTAAAAACCACCTGTATTCCGAAAAACGCTTAGTCTTATCCTGACCCCTTTATACAGATGATTTTTATTAAGCAGTCTTACCAGGTCTGCTTCGAGTGTATCGTTTCCGGGAATAGTATGATCCATCCTGAGTGTTTGCATACCCTCACTGAGCCTGTTATAATGTTCTGAGAAGAATTGCAGGCTGGTGCCGTTCGCGTGTATAGTCTCAAACAGCGCATCTCCGTAGCAAAAGGCCCTGTTATTATGATAAAGTGAAGGTTCTCCTGCAGGGAGCATTTCCCCGTTCAGGCAAATAAACTGTTTATGCATTAATACGGTTTTATATTGTCCGGCAAAGAACTAGATAATCTCGCCGGCATAATTCATTAACGAGTCATTCGAGTCAATCAGTATGCCCTTGATACCTGCTCTTTCGGCAGCTTCGATATCTCTCGGCCTGTCACCGATCATATATGATAATGAAGGATCAATACCGAATCTGCCGATGGCCTTCTCAATCAAAATACTTCCGGGTTTACGGCAGAGGCATTTTCCTGTGGACGGGTGATGGGGACAATAATAAATTTCTGCAAAATCTATCCCCTGCAGTTTAAATTGCTCCCTTAAGATGCAATGTATCTTATCTACGTGTGCATGAGTATATATCCCCTGAGCAATACCACTCTGGTTTGTTATTACAACCAGGATAAATCCCCTGTCCCTGAAAATTCTCAGTGCCTCTGTTACTCCGGCGTTAATATCGAACTCTCCGGGCTCAAAAATATAACTGCCTTTTTCCCGGTTGATCACACCATCCCTGTCAAGAAATACAGCTTTGCAAGGGTTTGGTGTTAAACTCATAATTTTTTGCGTTACCCGGTGTCAAGCAGGTTCAAAGCAGGTTTTACAGCTCCCCCGCTTAGATGCGGAATAGCTGCTCAAAAAAGGTTCCTATCAGACTGATGTTAATCAGCAACGGGAATAGCAGTCCGAAGACTGCACCAATGAAGTGGGCATCATGGTTTATATTGTCAGAGGCTTTTTTGCTCATATAATGTGAGTATGCCAGATATAGTCCGCCGAAGACAATGCCGGGTATTGGGATTATGGCATAAAGCAAAAGATTTTGCCAGGGTGCAAAAAAGATGCTGGTAAATATTACTGCCGAGACTCCGCCTGAAGCTCCCACTGAATTATACCAATGGTTATCCTTGTGCTTTTTCAGGGTGGTAAGTGATGATGCTACAACGGCACCGATATAAAGAAGCAGGTAAACAAGTCCCGGAAACCTCAGCATTCCCATAGTTTCCAGTCGCCCGAAATACCTTTCCACTGCTGTTCCGAAAGATAATAGCACCAGCATGTTAATAAACAGATGCACCCAGTCGGCGTGCAATAAAGCATGAGTGAGAAGCCTGTAATACTGCCTGCGATGGTGAACCTGGTATGGGTTGAACTGGAGTTTCATCATCAGTTCGGGCCTTGAGAAGGCCATGATAGATATTAAAGAAGTTAGCGCTACAATAAAAATCGTCATATTACGGGATAGGATTTAGAATAATGGTGCAAATATACGAAACCGGATACAGATGTCAGACAGATCATTGGAAAAACTACTTCAAACCCTGGTTAAAATATATATGAATTTCTCATTTGTTGAAAATAACAACAAATGGCTAGATATTGCAAGAGAAATCGACCTTCAGGTCAGTTTTTTTCATCTTAAATTACACACAAACATTCATATCATGATGAATTCCGGCATCCCGGTGTCTTTATGGTGAAAAAAATATACCCCCAAAGTTCAAAGACTCAAGGGTATTTCTAAGTTTATAAATCAGTGATATGTAATTTAAGTTTATCAAAAAACATCATTTAGTGTTATTCTGGCAAAAACAGGGTGCCTGGCCTGCTCTTACAGACGATCATTCTGCCGGGAGTAGTTGGGGTAATCTATAATGTTGAGGGCTTTAAGAATTGTTGCTTCGATAGTCCGGTTGTTTCGATATCAGTGCATTATCTTGTAAATTAGTTCCTTAAGCAGATCTCCCTCAGTAGTTGATGCATTGCCGAATCCTTTTGATTTCATGTCGTATTCTCTCAACCATGAGATGATCTGTGCAGTCTTTCTCGGGTTATATTTCTTTGCGGCTCTTTCATATTCCTGAACAAAGTATGGGTTGACCTTCAGGGCAGATGCTATATTCTTTGATGATTTGTCTTTGATGAAGTGCCATGTGAATACCCTGGAGAAGAAAAAGAAAAGTGATGTGATTGTTAAGGTAAACGGATTGGTTTTCTGGTTCTTTGCAAAATAATTGATAATGCGGTTTGCTTTTAGTACATTTTTCTGGACGAGCGCCTTTTGAAGCTCGAAAGTGTTGTAATCTTTGCTTATCCCAATATTTCTCTCAATACTTTGCAGTGTTATTCTTTTGTCATTTTCAGGTAAGCTAATAATTAGCTTTTCAAGTTCATTAGAGATCTTTCCCAGATCTGTACCAAGGTATTCAACAAGCAACATACAGGCTTCCGGTAAGATGCTGCAGTTTTTGCTACTCAACCAGGAATTAATCCAGTCAGGGATCTTATTTTCATAAAGCCTTGGTGACTCAAGGAGAGCTCCGTTACATGCCTGAACTGCTTTATATAGCTTTTTTCTTTTGTCGTAAGAATTATGCTTGTAGTTGATTACCAGCAATGTGGATTTAAGCGGTTTCTCAGCATACACAGCCAGTTTGTCAATATCCTTCAACTGCTGAGCCTCCTTTATGACTATCAGTTGGTGACTGCCCATCATAGGGAAATTGCGGGCTGCATTGATTATTGATACAACATCGGTCTCCTTGCCGTACAATACGGTCTGGTTAAACGCTTTTTCCTCTTCTGAAATGACATTATTTATGATGAAATCTGTAACCAGATCAATATAATAGGGTTCCTGGCCGGATAGCAGGTATACCGGACGATAGGTTTTGTTTCTGAGCTCGTTGATGATATCGTGTACGGTCATCAGGTTAAAATTTAAGATGCTTAACCGATGAAGAGTGATTTATTATCTCTCTCAATGAGTTGATCCCAATTGTCAGGTGATCATGAACAAACATTTCAGTGACTTTCTTGTCGCTTTCCGAGGTTTTTATCCCCGTTGATATCATTGGCTGGTCCGATACCAGAAGGAGTGCACCGGAAGGAATTCCGTTGGCAAAACCAACTATGAAAATAGTGGCTGTTTCCATATCTATTGCCATTGCCCTTGTTTTCTGCAAATATCTTTTAAACCGGTCATCATACTCCCAAACTCTTTTGTTGGTTGTAAATACAGTGCCGGTATAATAATCCCTTTTTGCTTTTACTATTGCCGATGAGACAGCCCTCTGCAGGTTAAAGGCAGGAAGGGCCGGAACTTCGGGTGGAAGATAGTCGTTGGAAGTCCCTTCACTCCTGATGGCAGCAATTGGCAGGATCAGGTCACCAAGTTTGTTCTTCATTTTGAGTCCTCCGCATTTACCAAGGAACAGAACAGCCTGAGGTTCTATTGCGCTAAGCAGATCCATTATGGTTGCAGCGTTGGCACTGCCCATGCCAATGTTTATTATCGTGATTCCGTCTGCAACTGCACAGGGCATTGGATTATTCTCTCCGATAACAGAAACATCATGCATCTCTGCAAACAATTCGAGGTAATTGCCGAAATTTGTAAGCAAGATATGTTTAGTGAAATTTTCAATTGGATTTCCGGTATATCTTGGAAGCCAGTTATGAACAATTTCCTGTTTTGTTTTCATATCTTAATACCTTTGTTATAATTAAATATTATCATGGTACAGTCATTAAATTTACCACAATATTCTTTCAGGATAAAAACCGAACGACAAAGAAAGTATATTTTTGATAATATACGAAAGCGTTATGTTGTTTTGACACCGGAGGAGTGGGTCAGGCAGAATCTTGTAACATGGCTGGTTAAAGAAAAGGGGTATCCGCTTTCCCTTATTGCTGTTGAAATGCCGCTCAGGGTTAACCGGATGGAAAGGCGTGCTGATATAATACTGTTTTCAAAACAGGGTACTCCTGCTGTGATTGTTGAATGCAAAGCACCATCAATTAAAATCTCTCAGAAAGTTTTTGACCAGGCCGCACGTTATAATATTGATCTCAAGGTTGAGTATCTGATCGTCAGCAATGGGATGGATCACTACTGTGCCAGGCTTGATCACAAAGGCGGCAGTTGGCAGTTCCTGAGTGAAGTTCCTGGTTTTGATGTTATCAACTGCGGGAACGGGGGTTAATAAGCTGAAGCATAAATTCACTTTTCCAGCCTTCCGGCGTGATATTCCAGTCCTTCTTTTCTCCTGTTATTTTGAACCGGAATTTTTCAAACAGGTTGATGCTTATTTTATTGTCGCAATCAATATAACAAAATATCTGGTGCAGTTGCAATATGTCAAATGAATAATTGATCAGTAGTCCCAGTGCTTCAGTGGCATAACCCTTGTTTCGGTATTTTTCGTCACTTATCAGTATGCCAATTCCCGCCCGTTTGTTCATCGGATCAAAATCATATAGATCTATTGCTCCAATTGTTTCATTGTGGCCTGCACCGACCAGGTCTATCATCAGCCTTAACTGCCTGGCCTGAAAAATATCAAGATGAGAATCAGCAATATATTTCTCAAGTACGAATCTGGAGAAAGGTACCAGGGTATTGCTTACTGACCAGATGTTTGAATTGTTCTCCCATCCGTAAAGAAGGTCAACATCGGAAGGTTCCAATGCCCTGAGGTTAATATTATTTCCTTTAAGAATGCTCAAATTTAGTCAATTTTAAGATGTTCCGGAATTATCAATATGTCTCTGATTATTATATGTCCCGGTAAACCCGTAAACAACAGTTCAACTCTTCGGTTGTATCTTCTGCCTTCGGGGTTGTCTCTTCCATCTGGTGTAGTATTTCTGGCAACGTAATTTTCCATACCAACTGCTGCAATAGTAATCCGATCCATATCAACCCCCCTCTGTTCCAATGCTTCAGCAACGGTTTCAGACCTGAGTCCTGCAAGATATTCATTATAAGCGGCAGGACCAAGAGCGTCGGTATAACCTTTAAGTTCAATCCCCGCCTCATCAAAGTCATTTAACAGTTCAGCTGCTCTGGTAACCATGGGTATGTATTTCTCATCAAGCTCCTTGCTGTCAAATCCAAACAGGATGGGTTCTTTATCTATAATGAGGGTGTCAGGGATTTCCTGAACTGGTTCAGTTGAAATTTTGTCCGGATCTTTGGCAAAAAGCACTGCCGTAATATCATACTTGTCCTCCGGATAATATTCCGGTATTGTGAAAGGAATGGTCTTTTTAGTATAATCCTCATGTTTAAATTCAATCAGATAGTTACCCCATGACAGGTTGTATTCCTTGTATTGATCCTCCTCAATTGAAGATGACGCAATGATATTTTCCTGAGGAGATATCTGGTGGAGGCTTATTTCAAAAGAGGGAACATGACCGGGAATTGAAGGTTCTGGTTTTACGCTAATGCCGGCAATTGCAGAAGATGACATGTCAACATCAAATGATTCTATTTTTCTGAACTCCCTGATGTCGTTATTTTCTTCCGTTCTCATGCTGAAATATGCACTCTTTCCATTGTTTACCGGTATAAAAATAGCATCATCATCAGGGGTGTTTACAGGAAAACCCAGGTTACGGGGAGGCGACCACTCACCGGATTCTGATTTGACGGATATGAATATGTCATAACCTCCGATACCGGTATGTCCTTTTGAGCTGAAAAACAGTATGTTGCCGTCCGGGCTGATATAGGGATAAGACTCATCAGACACGGTATTAACCGGATACCCCAGGTTCTGTGCCTGTCCCCATCCCATATTATCATCCTTGACAGACCGGTAAATATCAAAGCCGCCCCTCCCTGAAACACGGTCGCTGGAAAAATAGAGTACCTGTCCGTCTTTGGTTATGGAAGCATATTGCTCGAAACTTGACGAATTAATATTATTGCTAAGTTTTTCCATTGCCGACCAACTGTTTTCGGTAAAGCGACTGACATATAAATTGGTGTTTGAGAAACCATCATACTGATACAGGTATAGCTCATGTCCATCATATGACAGTGATACCGGATAGGCCATACCATCGGATCCCAGTTGCATTGTGATATTTGCAGGCCTTGTCCAACCGTCACCAATATCCCTGGTGAAAAATACTGCATCATAGAACTTCTGTTGTTCTGAATACACAACAGTAGATTCATCTCCGCTGATAATGACGTTTTTGTGGAGTGCATCAGTTGCCGGCAGTTCTATATCATCAATGATCTTTATATTGTGTCTGTTACGAAAAAAGTGTGCCGCATTCTTTGTTATCGTTATCTCATGCTCAACCGGATCAAGGTCATAACGATCACCAACTTTACCCTTGAGCATTTTAAAACTTTCCAGAGATTCATCAAAACGGTATGCCATCCTGTAAGCCAGTCCCAGATAATAAAAGCAATCAACCGGCACCGTTCTGTCCTCAAATACTCCTGTTCTGTGTTCAAGTGAAATGCTCCCGGCGGCTCTTTCAAGATATTGAAGAGCCCTCTGTTTTTGACCTTCACTGTTCAGGTAACATATACCGGTCAGGTACTGCAGATGGCTATTGGACTCATCGCGTCTTAAGAGGGAAAGAAACAATGGAAGGGCTTCATCATATTCCTCATAGCTGAAAAAGTCAAATGCCTCTGCAAAGGTTTCAGATGGACTGAGTCTGAACTGGGAACCTGCTTTTGAGGCCAGCAGGAGGGTAATTAAGATGGATGTAATAATGAGCCGCATAAACTGATTTTTTATTGTGACCTGCTTTGCTTCCCTGCATTTCGTTTAATTAAGTAATAAGCTGACAAAATAAGCACTATGACTATAAGGATCCACCACATCGGTACTGCCTTGCCTCCGGGAGTGACATCCACCTCCTCTTGAGGACTTATTTCCTCTCCGTCAGTATCATCATCCGTATCTTCCTGAAAAGGAGTACGACTAATTTCCTCTCCGTCAGTATCATCATCCGTATCTTCCTGAAAAGGAGTACGACTAATTTCCTTCTCCCGGGTAAGGATTTCCGGGGTACTGTCCGGGTATACCTGACTGATTGTATCGTCTGCTGTCAAAGGTCTGATTTCGGGGGAGTGGTCTGTCATGGGCTCTGCAGGAAGGATTATCCTGTCAGTGATAACATCATTTATACCCGGTATCTCCGGCTCCTTTCTTTCAAGCCTGGTATCCATTATAATCTCCTGGTCCTTTCTGTCAGGAGGCAGATTCAATAACCTGGTTGTCTTCTGCTGACCTTCTTCCATAAAAACAATCTCCCATTCTCCATGTTCTAACTCAACCTCATATTCTCCAGTTATCTGGTTTGGTCTTGCAGTTTTTATTGTGTCGCCGGTTGAGGGATCTATAACCGTTATGCTGGCTCTTATGCCTGTCTGTAAGCCATCATTTCTTTGCATCAAGCCCTTTAAAAGAAATTTTCGCGGATTTAAATCAGAAAAGAATTCATACCTGAATATATCCGCTTCACCAAAACCTTCGTCATCAAACTTTGAAACATATGCATAAATTCCACCTTTAAGAGGGTGAAAAAACAGATCGTCATCAGGGGTGTTGACCCCGTATCCCATGTTTTCAGGTATAGACCAATTACCGTCATCACTCCGCTTTGAATAAAAAATGTCATAACCCCCTATATTATGATGACCATATGAGCTGAAAAACAATGTGCTGCCATTCTCCGACACAAACGGAGTCTCTTCATTAAATGGTGTATTGATTACCGGTCCCAGATTTACAGCCGGTCCCCATTCACCTCTGTTGTCTCGTTGGGAATAATATATATCCAGCCCGCCAAATCCGCCGGGACGGTTGCTTGTAAAGTAAAGAGTGTTTCCGTCTCCCGATATGCTTGCATGGGATTCCCAGTAACCGGTATTAATATTTTCGTTAAGCTTTTTTATGCCGGTCCACTGATCATCAACTAAATGACTGACATAAATATTTCCTACAAGGTTGTCGGATTTATACAGGTAAAGTTCTGTTCCGTCATATGAAATTGATACCGGGTAACAATCCCCGTCACTTCCTAACTGTTGAGTAATATCAACAGGCCATGACCATTCGCCTTCATCATTATTCCGGGACAAGAATACACCATCATAAAATTGCATACTTCTTGAAAATACTAATACTTTTCTATTTCCCGATACAACTGGATTTGTTTCAGAGAATCTGGTATTAATGCGTTCTCCAAGGTTTTCTTCTATAAATAAAACAGGATTGCGTATACTCTCCATTGCGTTTTTTGATGCCTTTATATGCTCCAGAACTATTTCTTTATTATATACTGACGGGTTAAGAACCTCCTTAAAACGCTCATACTTCTCCAAAGCCTTATCAAACTGGTAATTGATGTGGTAAGCGTTACCCAGGTAAAACAATGCATCAACCGGGGCTTTAGTAGTCCTGTATGATGGCCGTCTGTCCCGGCTGTCCATGTCAGTTGTAGCTTTCTCAAGATACTCAATTGCCAGCTCCTTTTCTCCGGGAATATTCAGATATGTTATTCCAGTCCTGTAGTTAAGAAATGCATTGTCGGGCTGCTCTCTGATCAGTTCAAGATACAGTGGTAATGCTTCATTGAATTCTTCAAAAAGGAGATATGACTCCGCCTCAAGAAACATCTCCTGCCTGCCGGTGTATAACTGGGAATATACTTGTGTTTCTGCCCTGCTGCTGGTTAAAATTCCAGCTAGAAGAAACAGTATTAATCTTATCATGAAATATTATATATCAAAAAAAACCCCTTATACTCCAGACGAATGTACTAAAAACAAATTTAAAAAAAATAAGGGAAAGATCAGAATAGTGAAAAAATGCGGTTTATTGATCAGATTTTTCGTTCAGGATCAAATGATTCAAGATATTCTGCAATTCTTTTAAGGAACATACCACCCAGTGCACCATCAATAATACGGTGGTCGTAAGAAAGTGATAGCGTCATAATGTGCCTGATGGCAATGACATCTCCCTGAGCGCTTTCAATTACCACAGGTTTTTTTATGATGGCTCCGGCTCCGAGAATTGCAGCTTCAGGCTGGTTGATAATAGGGGTGCCGGTTGTATTTCCAAATGTCCCGAAATTGGTAATTGTGAAGGTGCCTCCTTTTATCTCATCGGGTAACAGCTTGTTTATCCTTGCTCTGTTTGCAAGATCATTTAAGGACTTAACCAGTCCCCTCAGGCTCTTTTCGTCTGCATTTTTTATAACGGGAACAATAAGATTCCCATCAGCCAGGGCCACAGCCATTCCGATGTTTATGTTCTTTTTTACAATGATCGTAGTTCCGTCAAGAGATACATTTACCATGGGGTAGTCACGAAGGGCTTTTGAAGCTGCTTCTATAAAGACCGGCGTATAGGTTATTTTTTCGTTCTCACGTTTTCTGAACTCCTCCCTGATTTTTTCTCTCCACTTTACAATTTGAGTAACATCTGCATCAATAAATGAAGTTACATGGGGTGAGGTTTTTTTTGAGTCAATCATATGCCCGGCTATCAATCTCCTCATCCTGTCCATCTCGACCAGTTTGTCTCCTTCGCCAGGTGCAGGGGAAGAGTGTTGCTGAACGTGATACTCCGGCATCTTTTTTTCTGTGGGCTGATCTGATTTCATCTGCTCCGGAGCACCTTCTGAAACAGATCCTTTAATTTTTTTATCTGCGTCTTTCTTTTCATGCCCCGGTCCTTTTTCCATGTACTCCAGTATATCTTCCCTGGTTATTCTCCCGGCCTCACCACTGCCGTTGATTTTATCAAGTTCCTCAACTGATAAATTCTCTTTATGTGCTATACTCCTTACCAGGGGAGTTAAAAATTTTCCAGAGGGTGTGCGCCGGGGAATTCCTGAAGTTTCTGCTGGCGGTGATTTATGCCGGGATGGTGCCTTTATCCTTTCAGCCTCATTCAAAACCTCTTTGCTTTCCTGTCTGTCATCCTGCTCATCCGTTTCGATCTCTGCAAGCAGACTTCCTACTGCAGGCACTTCACCTTCATCCATCAATATCTTTGATATGATTCCGTTTACCGGCGATGGTATCTCTGAATCTACCTTATCTGTGGCAATCTCAAGCAGTGGCTGGTCCTCTGTAACTTTGTCTCCCTCTTTTACAAGCCATCTGGTAATTGTTGCTTCTATAATGCCTTCACCCATTGCGGGTAATGCCAGCTCAAATTTTGCCATAACAGAGGATCCTTAATTGAATTAACAGAATAGTCTATACAAAAATAACTAAAAACTGTTCAATCCGCAATAAATCGGGTTCCCGGAACAAGTGGTTTTATGCAGGTTTTAGCCAGGGTGGCCGGTATTGCTGACACATGCAGCACTACCGGGTCTGCCGGCGAGAGAGGCGAGGAAAATTCGGACAATAGTTGTTCCAATACCTGCCCAGATTGCAAGCGGGATTATTGTGATCAGTTTAAGGTACCATTGATCACTTAGCATTCCATATATGATCAATATAGTTATACCTCCGTAAAATAATCCCCGCAATGTCTTTTCTATTCTGAAAGGCTTGCTGTAACCTCCGGATATATAAACGGATACAATTAGCAACGTAATCAATGCCGGGATTATCACCGCCTGGTTTTCAGGTGGGTACCCACTTCCTGTTGTTGAAATTTGTTGTTCCCATGTTGAAGGTATTATGAGAAAACCTAGATAAATAATTGCTGCATCTGATACAGGGAGCAGCAACCTGCTAATAATCCGTTTTGCAATTGACAGAAATGCCCGAAAGTAGATGGCGATAAAGAGCAGATATATGAGCAGGAACGTGCCCGGTGAGTTGAAATGCTTTCTGGCATATATTGCCATTGCCTTATAGAAAACAAGAACATAATTGATGCTTGATTTTCTGGTGCTTTCTCCTTTATAGTGAATAATACTTGTTCCGGGGTGGTAATGTATTGTGTAATTTTTTTGAATTATCCTGCATGATAGATCAATATCTTCTCCATACATGAAAAATGCCTCGTCAAACCAACCGGTTTCGTCAAGAACTTTTTTTCTTGCGAAAAAGAATGCCCCGGTCAGGACCTCTATCTGGTGAGGCATATTCTTATCAAGATGGCCCAGGTAGTATCTTCCAATGCTTTTTGACCTGGGGAATAATGCTGTCAGTCCGCTGATTTTATAAAATGCAACCATCGGAGTTGGAATGGACCTTTTTGATTCAGGCAGGAATTTACCTTCTGCGTCAGTCATTTTTACACCCATTGCTCCTGCCCCCGGGTGTGAGTCCATAAAATCGATGCATACCCTGAAAGTATTCTCCTTAACAAGTGTATCAGGATTAAGAAATAGTATATATTCACCTGTTGCCAGTTCTCTCGCCTGGTTGTTTGCCCTTGAAAAGCCACGATTTTCTTTATTTCGCAGAAGCTTAAACCCGGGGAACTTTTCTGCAACCATTGCAACTGAACTGTCGGAAGAGTTGTTATCCACCACTATTACTTCCATATCTATATCCGTTGCAGCTTTTTCAACTGAATAAAGGCAGGATTCAAGGAAATTCCTGACATTATAACTAACAATAATTACGGAAAGCTTCATTATTATGCTGGATCAAACGCTTAAAAAAACATTTTTCCATAAAAGATTACATAAAAGAAAATAAAAAATTATATCCTCAGTAATTTTTCTGAATAAATTTATTGTCAGGTGGCATCTCCCTGAAATATCCCATTACTGAAAATTATCTCAGGTTGTTTCTTATAGCCCTGGCAAGTCTTTTGATACCCTCAACATTCATCTCTTTGGAGGGGAAGGAAAAATTGAGCCGCATTGTATTTTTGCCACAGCCGTCACAAAAGAAGACATTACCGAGCACAAATGCCACTTTCTCCTCCAGGGCCTGCATAAAGAGCTCACCGGCATCCATATAATCAGGAAGAGTAAGAAACAGGAAAAGGCCGCCTTCAGGTTCAGTCCATGTAACACCCTTTGGCATATATTCCTTTAGCGCAGCCAGCATTATATCTCTTTTTTCCCTGTACATATCAACAATCCTGGTGATATGGTCATCAAATATGCCGGTTTCGAGGTACTTTGCTGCAATTTTCTGCAGAAATGGAGAGGTGCACAGGTCTGCCGTCTGCTTTGCAGTAACGAGTTTGTCAATTATATCTTCATGAGCTATTACCCATCCGATTCTGAACCCCGGAGCAAGTATCTTTGAGAAAGTGCCGATTGATATTACGTGTCCGGTATTATCCATGGCATATATCATTTTCTGAGATTTGCCTTCGAACCGCAGTTCCCGGTAGGGACTGTCCTCAACAATAAGAACATCATGCTTCCTGGCAATATCAATTATCTCCTGCCTGCGGGACTCAGGCATTGTAATGCCTGCCGGATTCTGAAAGTCGGGTATGATATAGATGAATTTTGGTTTCTCCCCGAATGCTTTCATCTTTTTAAGCCTCTCATTCAGGAGATCAGACCTCATTCCGTGCTTGTCAAGATAAATCCCTTCCATCTTTGCACCATAATAGCTGAAAGCGCTTATACCTCCAAGGTAGGAAGGCAATCCGCAAATAATCTTATCTCCCGGATCTACGAAGATTTTAGGGAGCAGGTCGAGTGCCTGCTGGGAGGCTGTAGTTATTATCAAATTCTCTGTTCCGATATCCAGTCCCTGTTTTATGTACCGGTCAACCAGTAGTTTCCTGAGCTGAATATCTCCTTCGGTTGTACCGTATTGCAGGGCCTGGAATGCATCATCAGAGTCAAACAACTCACATACTATTTTTCTGAGATGTTCTACAGGAAAAGAATCCGGAGAAGGAAGTCCTCCTGCAAAGGATATGATGTCCGGTAGCTGGGTGAGCTTGAGGACTTCACGTATGGCAGATTTCTTCTGTGAAGTGATTTGCCTGTTGAATATCTTATTCAGATCGCTGACCATAGCCTTATGATTTATAGTTTGCCGAAGAAGCTGATAGAATCGAGTCTCATAACTTTACGAAGTTGCAAATTGTAATGATCAACAGCAAATATTTTGAAGGGTTTAAAAAAAAATAGCCGAATAACACGTAATTTCTACTGGCACTCCATGATAATCATCTGACAAGCACTTCGGCTTCCAATCTGGCAGGCCGTATGGAAATCAACACACGCATGAACCGGGTTACCTGATCTGAGAAATGCCATTCCCCTGTTATAGTATGCAACATCATTTCTGGGATTTATGTTAATGATGCTGCCGGCTGAATGCCGGCAAACTTATCTGCATCTTACTTTAGATAGATTTACGGAAAAAACAGAAAAAGGTTCGGACTTTTAAATAAAATCAGTATGCTTTTCCATTATTAAAAGAGGACTCAAAGAGTGTGCGGTTTGCAATGGAACGACCCAGCGTAACCTCATCTGCATATTCAAGTTCGTCACCAATGGAGACTCCCCTGGCAATTGTTGAAATTTTAACCGGGTATTTGTTCAGTTTTCTGTATATGTAGAAATTTGTTGTGTCTCCCTCCATCGTTGTGCTTAGGGCAAGAATAACCTCTCTAATCCCGCCTCCTGCAACTTTTTCTTCGAGTGAAAGAATATTGAGATCACCTGGTCCGGTTCCGTCCATGGGTGATATTATTCCACCAAGCACATGATAAAGACCCGGATATTGACGGGTGTTCTCAACGGACATAACATCCCTTATGTTTTCGACCACGCATACCAGCGAGTTATCACGTTTACTGTCTAAACATATGCTGCATGTTTCGGTGTCTGAAATATTATGACAATACGAGCAATGTCTTATCTCTTTTTTCAGTTGCAGCAAAGATGATGAAAACCTCTCTACATCAGCTAAATCCTGTTTCAGCAGGTGCAATACCAGCCTGAGAGCTGTTTTCCTGCCTATGCCCGGAAGGCTTGCAAACTCTGATGTTGCCGTTTCGAGTAATTTGGACGGATAGTGGTCGTGATTCACGGTATCTGTTTTTCAAGGCAAAATTACTATCAATCCCGGGTATTAACAAACATTGATTAGCTATTTAATAACCATTTTTTAGAGTTTGTAAATAAAGTCAGTGTCTGAACGGACTCTATTTAGTCTGTCTATTAAGTCAGTGTCTGAACGGACTCTATTTAGTCTGTCTACTAAGTCAGTGTCTGAAGGGGCTCTATTTAGAAAGCTTGATCTCAAAATCACCTGATAGAATGATTAACCAGTTTAATTTATTTTTGTGTAACCTTGCATTTATTTCAACCTGGCAATAACTCACTAAAAAAACAGAACCATCAGGATGTCGCCAATTTATGTTTTGTCGATAGTCTTTGCCTATTTTCTGCTATTAATCCTGATTTCCCGGATTACAGGGAAGAGTGGTGGAAATGCAGCTTTTTTCCTTGGGAACAGGCAGTCACCCTGGTATATTGTGGCATTCGGAATGATAGGAGCTACTCTGTCGGGTGTCACATTCATATCCATACCTGGCTGGGTAGGGGAGAGCAGTTTGTCTTATATGCAGATGGTTCTTGGGTACCTTGTTGGCTATTATATAATTGCCAATCTCTTAATGCCGCTCTATTACAGGTTGAACCTGACCTCCATATACACATACCTTAATATGAGGTTTGGAAACAGTTCATATAAAACCGGAGCCTTGTTTTTTCTTATTTCGCGTCTCGCCGGAGCTTCTTTCAGGGTCTATCTTATGGCAGGAGTATTGCAGATTACCGTATTCGATGCATGGTCAATACCCTTTTATGCAACGGTGGTTATTACAATCTTTCTTATCTGGCTGTATACATTCAGGGGAGGGATAAAAACAATAATATGGACTGACACTTTGCAGACATTGTTCATGCTGATCGCTGCAGGAGCAACAGTCTGGACCCTGGCAGGTGAACTTCAGCTTGGTTTTGGGTCCATGGTGAGAGAGATAGGTTCAAGCGAATATTCAAGGATATTCTTTTTTGATGACTGGAAAGACAGCCGTCATTTTATGAAGCAGTTTGTCGGAGGAGTTTTTATAGCTATTGTTATGACCGGTCTTGATCAGGATATGATGCAGAAGAATTTAAGCTGCAGGAATTTAAGGGATGCTAAAAGGAATATGTACTGGTTTAGTGTTGCCCTTGTGCCGGTTAAGTTGTTATTGTTATCACTTGGTATCCTGTTACTTCTTTTCGCATCACAAACCGGCATACATTTGCCGGAAAGGGCCGATGATATCTTTCCCGTTATAGCCACCCAGGGATATCTGCCGGGTTTCATTATGGTGTTTTTTATCGTCGGACTGGTTGCTGCAACATATTCAAGTGCTGATTCAACCCTCACGGCCCTTACTACTTCCTTTACAATTGATATTCTGGATGCCGGGTCGCAGGATGAAAGGGGTCTGGTAAGAACTCGGAAATTGGTGCATATTGTAATGGCGGTCACCCTTGGTATTGTTATTATTCTTTTCAGGATGATTAATGATCAGAGTGTTATAAGCGTGCTGTTCACAGTGGCTGGATATACCTATGGTCCGTTGCTTGGCTTGTTCTCTTTCGGGATTTTCACACGTTTTGAAGTAAAAGACAGGTGGGTGCCCCTTATTGCGGTTCTCTCTCCTTTCCTTACCTGGCTGCTGGATAGAAACTCTGTTGCACTTCTGAATGGATACAGTTTTGGTTATGAGCTGGTGGTTGTGAACGGGTTGATTACTTTTGCCGGTTTGTTTTTTCTGCGGAAAAGCGGACTGACAAAAAGAGAGTAACCGGCATCTCTGATTTTATATAATTATCAGGAATGTAACAATGCTACTTTGCTCACTGCCAGGCATTGGTTAATAAAAAGGCAGCTTTCAGATTCATTCACCTGAAAGCTGCCTTATATACGGACTGTTTTAAATGCCTTGTTGCCGGACTCTCTCAACTTGCTCTCAAGTTGGTTCCTGCAGATAATTGTTATTTTTTGTTAACCGAATTGTTAGCAGTCTTTCTCCTCATTTTATCCAGCATTTCAGCTTCGTCCTTATTTCCACTGTGCCCGTATATTTCCTGCATCAGATGATCATATTTGTCGTACACTACATTCCTTCTCAATTTTAAAGTAGGACTCAGTTCACCCGTAAGCGGGCCCCACTCTTCATGCACCAGCCTGAATCTTTTTATCTGCTCTGTCAAGCCAAGTCCTTCATTTACCATATTTATTTCCTTTTGGTACCTGGCCACAACCTGGGGGTTTTTTATCAATTCAGTATTATCCCTGAAGCTCACTTTATGTATGGAGCACCAGTTGTGCAAAAACTCAAAGTTGGGTGATATAAGGGCTGAGACAAATTTCTCATTCTCACCAACAACCATGGCCTGGTCAATAAAAAGTGACTCTTTTATTTTGTTCTCAATAACCTGAGGGGCAATATATTTGCCGCTGGAGGTCTTGAATATCTCCTTTTTCCGGTCAGTTATTTTCAGAAATCTGCCCTCTGTTATAATACCGATATCACCGGTATGAAACCAGCCTTCGCTGTCAATTACCTCAGAGGTTTGTTGTGGGTCCTTATAATACCCCTTCATTATATTTGGACCTTTGGCCAGTATTTCACCGTCTTCGGCAATTTTAATCTCAACATTGTCAAGCGGAGGTCCGACAGTGCCAAATCTTACGTTGTCCGGTTCTTCGAAGTAGTTAACCGCCAAAACGGGAGAGGTCTCCGTAAGTCCGTATCCTTCAAGAACCGGTATCCCGGCTGCCCAGAATATCCTGGCAAGACGTACCTGTATTGCCGCCCCTCCTGTCATAATAAATCTGATCTCTCCGCCGAGAGCCTGTTGCCATTTGCTGAAGATCAGCTTCCGTGCAATTTTAAGTCTGAGATTATACCACCAGTTGTTCCCGGTATCCTTGTATTTAAGGCCAAGAGAGACTGCCCAGAAAAATATCACTTTTTTGATGCCTTTCAGATCCTTTCCTTTTCCTATTATTTTATCATATACTCTTTCCAAAAGGCGTGGTACCGTTACAAAAAGATTTACTTTCAGTTCCCTGAGATTGTCGGCAATTGTCCCCATGCTTTCAGCATAATAGATGCTGACTCCCTTGTACTGGTATATATAGTTAACCATTCTCTCATAAATGTGGCACAGAGGGAGGAAGCTCAAAACCTTGAAGTCGGGAGTAATGTTGAATCGCGGGTCAACGGCTTTCACATTGGTTATAATATTATTGTGTGAAAGCATTACTCCCTTTGACACTCCGGTTGTTCCTGATGTATAAATAATTGAGACGGTATCATCAGGATTGATGCCCTCTTTTATTTTTTCCAGGTCTTCTTTATATTTTTCGGCATTCTTTCTGCCCAACTCTATTATTTCAGTATAGTTTGATGCGCTTTCGATATGGTTAAAAGTGTACAGGTGTTTCAATCCGGAAATTTTGTCTGATACAGGTTTGAGCCTGGTGTACAGAGACTTGTCGGATACGATAAGCATGCCGGCATCAGAGTGCTCAAGAATGTATTCAAACTCCTGGTCACTTATTGTCGGATATATAGGTACATGTACAACCCCGATTGCCGACATACCCATATCTGCAAAATTCCACTCCGGCCGGTTATTTGAAATTGTTGCTATTTTGTCTCCCTTGCTGAATCCGAGACTCAGGAGGCCGCAGGAAAACAGTTCAGCCATTTCAGCATACTCTGAAATGCTGTATTTCTTCCATTCTCCGTTCTGTTTTGATGCCAGTGCATCTTCTTTCCCGGGCCATTTTTGACTGAATGCAGTTAGAATGTCAAAGGTTCTGGTTACTTGCATAATATTTGTTTTTATGAATATTTGAATTGAACAAATATATAGCATTTTAACTCAAATTGTTCGACCAGAATCCATCTTGCGGTCAAAAATAAAATAAAAAATTGTTTAATAGTTTGAAAAACAGTATTTAAAAAATGATGACAATATTGTAAAAATTCGACCGGTCAATATCTTGGTGTCACTTGCCATTATTGGGAGTTTATATTCATGATTTTCTTAAATTGCATCGTCTCTGAGTAAATTTTTCCTGCAAATTAAACCAAATGATTTACCGGCTGTTCCTATCGAAGGATGATACGGGTTTATTTTGAATGTTATGGTTATTCGGTGACTGGCTATTATGTGATTTAATACAATTTTATTATGAATCATCCATATGCCAAGTCACACAAAAAGAGATGAACAAACCAGGGGGATCCATGGGTTAGAAATACCGGAATTCAATTCCGTGCTAAATATAACTAAGTGGATATTAACTTTATTAACCTAATTCGTTCACATGAAATTACAGATTTGGTTATTTATTATTGGCTCGTTAGTATTTACAGGTTTTGACCGTCACAAGCCGGCTTATAAATTATACAATGAAAATGGAAGGGAGGTAAGTTACCGCAATATGATAAGGAACCTGAGCAAGGCAGATATAGTGCTTTTTGGCGAACTGCATGACAACCCTATTTCTCATTGGCTGCAATTTGAAGTTACAAAAGATCTTTATAAAGGTGCGGAAAGGAATCTGATACTTGCAGCAGAAATGTTTGAGGCTGATAATCAGCTGATTATTAATGAGTATGTTAGCGGGCTGATTTCAGAATCAAGGTTTGAAGATGAGGCGAGACTATGGAATAACTATAAGACCGATTATAAGCCATTGGTGGAGTTTGCCCGGAAAAACTCGCTTGATTTCATAGCTTCGAATATTCCCAGACGGTATGCAAATCTGGTTTTTCAAGGGGGGTTCGATACGCTGGAGTCAATTTCAACTGAGGCATTGGCTTTTGTTGCTCCGCTGCCAATACCTTATGATCCGGATTTGCCGGGTTATAAATCAATGCTGGAGATGAGCAGCCATGGTATGGGGCATGCCAATGAAAACCTGCCTAAAGCACAGGCAATAAAAGATGCAACCATGGCCCATTTTATTCTTGAAAACTGGTCACACGGTGATCTTCTCATACATTTCCACGGCACTTACCATTCCGATAATTTTGAAGGGATATACTGGTATCTTATGCATCACAATCCTGACTTGAGAATAGTTACTATATCTACAACCACAAGTGAGGCTCCAGACATTATTAATGATGATATAGCCGGCAGGGCAAACTTTATTATAGTTGTGCCGGATAGCATGACAAGAACATTCTGATTTTATACCGGAGCGCTTGATGTTATTGACCGGATGATATGTTTTGCTGACTAAACAGGTTGTTATAAGATAAGAGTATCTTGCTGAATGTTAGCTATTGAAGTGCAGCTATTATGATATCCAGCGCCTCTTTTATTGCAGCGTCAATCCCCGCCGGATCCTTTCCTCCCGCAGTTGCAAAAAATGTTTGACCCCCGCCGCCACCCTTTATATGGCCTGAAATTGAACGGATAATTTCATTTGCTTTTAGGTTGTGGCTCTCTACGATATCTTCGGATACCATAACTGCCAGATGTGCCTTACCTGATACTTCTGCACCAAGTACCAGTACCAGTCCCTGAACTTCACTTTTTAACCGGAAGGCTATATCCTTTAATGTTCCCGGTGAATCGGCATCTATTTTGGCTGTGATTACTGAGGTGTTACCAACTATTTTTATCTTTTCAAGGAGAACCGACTTCAGGCTGCTGGCCTGATCCATTTTGAACCGGTCAAGTTGTTTCTCAAGCCGTGCCTTTTCTTTTATCAGTTGTTCAACCGACTTAATAGGATCGCCTGTGCTTTTGAGCAACGATTTTATTTGTGTAAGCTTGCTAATATGATCATTCACCCACTCTTCGGCACGGGCACCCGTTATTGCTTCAATTCTTCGGATTCCCGCTGCTATTGCAGATTCTGAAGTAATCTTGAACAGACCTATCTGACCGGTCAGGTCGGCATGTGTTCCTCCACAAAGCTCGATTGATCTCCCAAATCTTATGGTACGTACCTGGTTGCCGTATTTTTCGCCGAAAAGTGAGATCGCTCCCGCGGCTTTTGCTTCCTCGATGGGTATCTTGCGCTGTTCCTCCAGGGAAATATTTTCCCGTATTTTCCGGTTTACCAGGTTTTCAATAGTACTGATCTCCTCATCACTAAGCTTCCGGAAATGTGAAAAATCAAACCGCAGATAGTCATAGTGAACAAGCGAGCCTTTTTGTTCAGCATGATTGCCCAGAACATCCTTTAAAGCATCGTGAAGCAGATGGGTAGCAGTATGGTTATTGGCTGTAAGCATCCTTTTCTCCCTGTCTACTATAGCTCTGAATGATTTTCCTGTATTCACGGGTAGTCTGTCTGTAAGGTGTATATTAAGCTCGTTCTCCTTCAAGGTGTTGACTATCCTGATTTTTTCGTTCCCGTTGGTAAGGGTCCCCGTATCACCTATCTGTCCACCACTTTCGGCATAGAAAGGTGTCTTGTTGAATACCATCTGGTACATCTCCTTACCTTTCGATTTGATTTTACGATATCTTGTAATTTCGACTTCTGCTTCCAGCTGGTCATACCCTACAAACTCTTCTTCTTTGGTGTTTACTACAATTGTCCAGTCGCCTGCTTCAACCCTGGCATCCTTTCTTGATCTGTTTTTCTGAGCTTCCATTTGCTCACTGAAATCTTCCTGGTTAAGAGTATAGCCTTTTTCCCGCAAAATCAATCCGGTAAGGTCAGGGGGAAACCCGTATGTATCGTAGAGTTCAAATGCGATTTTTCCGTCAATTTCCTTTGAATCTGACCTTTCAATGATCTGGTCGAGCATCTTTATTCCGGTCTCCAGAGTACGCAGAAACGCAATCTCCTCCTCCCTGATGACCCTCTTTATATGTTGCTGTTGGGCCACAAGTTCGGGATATGCCTCACCCATAATTCTGATAAGTGATGGCAGAAGCTTATGGATAAAAGGTTCTGACTGACCCAAAAAGCTGAAACCGTATCTGATGGCCCTTCTGAGTATCCGTCTGATTACGTATCCGGCCTTATTGTTGGATGGTATCTGACCGTCGGCAATCGAAAACGCCAGGGTTCTCAGGTGGTCTGCAACAACCCGCATTGCAATATCACTGTTATTATCAGTCCCGTATGGTTTCCCGGTTATCTGCGATATTTCATCAATGATGGGACGAAAAAGGTCAGTATCATAACTTGATCTCTTATCCTGTACTACCATACATAATCGCTCAAACCCCATTCCTGTGTCAACGTGTTTTGAAGGAAGTGTTTCCAGTGATCCGTCTGCCTTCCTGTTATACTGTATGAACACCAGGTTCCATATCTCAATAACCAGGGGGTGATCCTTATTGACCAGTGATGCTCCGGAGGTCTTTATTCTCTCCTCATCCGGCCTTATATCTATATGTAATTCAGAACAAGGTCCGCATGGTCCGGTATCGCCCATTTCCCAGAAATTATCTTTTTTGGATCCCGGAAGTACCTGTTCCTGCCGAAGGTATTTTTTCCAGCACTCTGCAGCTTCATTGTCAGTGCCAAGGTTTTCCTGTTCGCTTCCTTCAAATATTGTAGCATACAACCTTTCGGGAGAAATATGTAACTCTTTTACCAGAAATTCGTATGACCATTTGATAGCATCTTCTTTGAAATAGTTTCCGAACGACCAGTTGCCAAGCATCTCAAACATAGTATGGTGATAGGTGTCATGACCAACCTCTTCAAGATCGTTGTGTTTACCTGACACCCTGAGACATTTCTGTGAGTTGGCAACTCTTGGATGATCCGGTTGCCTTGTGCCGAGAAAAAAATCCTTGAACTGGTTCATGCCGGCATTGGTGAACATGAGACTCGGATCGTTCTTGACGACGATGGGAGCGGAGGGGAGGATTTTATGGTTTTTATTACTGAAGAAATTCAGAAAAAGTGACCTGAGATGATTGGAATTCATAAAAAACTACTTTATTTTTATAAACATATTGATATGTTATTTTGAGTTAATTGTATTTTATTTTCTTGCAAACAATTTTGTAAAATTAGTTTAATTCATTTAGATTTGTTGAATAGTATAAATAATTTAGGTTATTTGCTTCAAAATCAGATTTATGGTAAAACAGAAATACAAATTTAATCCCGATTCCCTACAGTACGACCAGATTAACCATACCTTCAGGGATAAGTTAATGAACTTTTTGACCTACTTGTCTGCAAGTGCCGTACTGGCTGTCATCTACTTTCTTGTTTTCAGTCACTTCTTTGATCTGCCAAAGGAGAAGATTCTTAAAAGGGAGGTTACACAGATGAGCCTCCAGTATGAGATACTTAACAAACAGCTTGACCATATGAGCTATGTTATGGAGGATATTCAGAATCGTGACGACAATATTTACAGGGTAGTTTTCAATTCAGAGCCGATACCCAAGTCTATCAGAACAGCCGGGTTTGGTGGTGTAAACCGCTATGCCGAGCTTGATGGCTATGACAACAGTGATCTGATAATAGAGACTGCCAGAAGACTTGATATACTTAAAAAACAGGCATACGTGCAGTCCACCTCATATGATGAAGTAATCGATCTTGCTGTAAACAAAGAGATAATGCTTGCCAGCATACCTTCAATCCAGCCGGTTGCAATAAGGGACCAGAGAAGGATTGCCGGTTTTTTTGGAAGACGTATTCATCCTATTTATAAAACACCGCATCACCATAGCGGTCACGATATTTCCGCACCGCTGGGCACAGATGTATATTCAACAGGGAAGGGAGTGGTTTTAAGGGTTATAAGATCCAGAGCCAGAAGAGACTATGGTACCTTTATCGAGATTGACCATGGTTATGGTTACAGAACTTTTTATGCCCATCTTGATGAGGTAAATGTAAGAGTGGGAGAGGAAGTCAAAAGAGGTGATGTGATAGGATTTGTTGGTAATACCGGGGCATCAACTGCTCCCCATCTGCATTATGAAGTAAGGCTTAACGGACGGGCTGTTGATCCGATCAATTATTATTTCAATGACCTGTCGGCAGACGAGTATGATGCCATGATTGAGATGTCATTACAGGGAGGCTCTTTTCTTGGTATGTAAAATAATCCTGTTGCTGTGCCTTATAAAGAGAAAAAAGTTGAGAAGCTTTACTATTCCATCGGAGAGATTGCCGACATGTTCAATGTTAATACCTCGCTAATTCGTTACTGGGAAAAAGAGTTTGATATAATAAAGCCAAAAAAGAACAAAAAGGGAAACCGTTTTTTTACAATTGACGATATCAATAACTTCTATCTTATACATGAACTGGTCAAGGGCAGGGGGATGACACTAAAGGGTGCCAAGAAAAAACTCAGGGAGAACCGCGATGACACCGTTAAGAATTTTGAACTTGTTAAGATACTGAAAGACGTCAGGGGCATACTTATCGAGATAAAGGAAGGTCTCTAAATCCTTTTAACATTACCCTGTTTCTGAATAGCGACAGATTGATCCTGGGACACGAGAATTAAAAATTCACCCCGCAAAATACATAAGGCCGGACATATTATATCCGGTCTTTTTTTATATCTGTAAGATAAACCTTTCATTCAAAACATAACACAAATTCATTGTTCTGAAAGAGTCAAATTTATATCTTTCCAATAAATTTTTTTTCATGAATCTGTATGTAATTTTACGCCGAAAAAATTTAATATACATTTACCTATATAAAATTTAATTACATGCAAGTCAAAGATATCACAAAAGTTCTTGAGAAATTTGCTCCACCTGCCTTGCAGGAATCATATGACAATGCTGGTTTGCTGGTGGGAGAGAAAGAGAAGGAAATTGATGCCGTTTTGTTATGTCTGGATGTAACTGAGGATGTTGTTGAAGAAGCAATATTGAAGAAGTGCGGACTTATTGTATCACATCATCCATTGATATTTAGAGGATTAAAGAAAATAACAGGGTCAAATCCTGTTGAACGTATTGTAATGAGGGCTCTTCGGGAAAATATTGCTTTGTTTGCATCTCACACGAATATTGATAATACCTGGGGTGGTGTAAACAGCAGAATTGCCGGTAAAATAGGATTGTCTAAACAACAAGTGATATTGCCGGCGGACGGAATTCTCAGGAAACTGGTTGTTTTTGTCCCCTCCGTTCATGCACCGAAAGTCAGGGAGGCAATATTTAATGCAGGTGCAGGCCATATAGGCGAATATGACCATTGCAGCTTTAATCTTGAAGGTGAAGGATCATTCAGAGGGTCGGATGAATCAAAACCGTTTGCAGGAAGTGCAGGTGCAATCCATTATGAGAAAGAGGTCCGCGTCGAAACTATTTTTCCGGCTTTTCTCGAAAACAGCATAATAAAGAGTATGATAAAGGCGCATCCCTATGAAGAAGTTGCATACGATATATATGCGCTCCAAAACCACTGGGACCGGGCAGGTATGGGTATTGTTGGTGAGCTTAACAATCATAACGATCCTTATTCTTTCCTGAGCTTTCTGAAATCTTTATTCGGGACAAAATCGATAAGACATACAAAGCCTCCGGAAAAGGACATAGAAAGAGTGGCTGTTTGTGGTGGTAGCGGCAGTTCTCTTATAAGAGAAGCCAAAAGACACAATGCGGATGTCTTTGTGTCGGGTGATTTTAAGTACCACGACTTTTTTGATGGTGGCCCTGATATGATGATTGCCGATATCGGACATTTTGAAAGCGAACAGTTTACCGTGGAAATTTTTTATGAGATACTTACAAAAAATTTCCCTAACTTTGCGGTTCATTTTTCAGATGTAAATACAAACCCCATTCATTATTTTTAGAAGTCTATGGCAACCGAAACTAAAAAAGCACAGGAACAGGCAGAAAGATCAACAGAGGAAAAATTGAGATTTCTCTTTGAATTACAACTGATTGATTCGGAAATCGACAAGATCAAGATCCTGAGGGGTGAATTGCCCCTGGAAGTCCAGGACCTTGAGGATGAGATTGCCGGTTTGCAGACACGACTCTCAAATATCCAGGAGGAGGTGAAAGATCTTGAGGTTTCAATACAGAAAAAGAAAAATGAGATTATCGACTCCCAGGGATTAATAAAGAAATATCAGGAACAGCAAGACAATGTGAGAAACAACAGGGAGTATGACTCCCTTTCAAAGGAGATTGAATTTCAGACCCTTGAGATAGAATTGTCGGAGAAAAGGATAAAAGAATTTGCCGGTCAGCTGGAAGAAAAGAAAATACTCGAGACAGAGTCCAAGGCATTGCTTGAAGAGCGTACAGGCGACCTTGAGGATAAAAAGAGTGAACTGAACAGTATTATCTCCGAAACCCAGAAGGAGGAGGAAGATCTTAAGAAGCGTTCTGACAACTTTGAAAACCTGATTGAATCACGACTGCTTTTTGCCTACAAACGGATTCGCAAGAATGCAAGGAATGGACTGGCCGTGGTTCCGGTAGAAAGGGATGCGTGCGGTGGCTGTTTTAATAAAATACCACCCCAGAGGCAGCTTGATATTCGCTCAAGGAAAAAGATAATTGTTTGCGAATATTGCGGACGGATACTCGTCGACAGCGAGATCATTACCAAAGAGGGAGCCCCGGAATAGTTATTGATTAATATCCCCATATTTTACCCGGGCCTTTAATAGTAGATAATATAAAATATAAAGTCCAGATAGTGAAACCCCCGCATCCTTAAGAAGGGTTCGGGGTTTTTTTAAATGAGTATTAGCAGAAATTATAACTTATCAGCATCTGAACCGGTAATCAGGGATATGTCGGGATATCACTGCAGGTCATGGCCGGAGAGATAATTATCAATAATTTAACCCGTTTAACTATGACCAGAGACGAGTTTCAAAAGGCTGTAATTGAGGGGATACCGGAGGATCTTCCTCCGGTTCCGGATTATGACATTAGAGTGAATCATGCACCAAAACGCAAGGATGTATTAAGTATAAAGGAGAAGAAGATGGCATTGCGGAATGCACTCCGGTACTTTGAGCGAAAGCATCACAAGGTCCTTGCAGAAGAGTTTGCCGCCGAGCTGGATGAGTATGGCAGAATATACATGCACAGGTTCAGACCGTTATACGAAATAAAAGCAGGAAGAATATCTGACTACCCGCACAAATCAGTTCAGGCCGCCGCTATAATGCTGATGCTGCATAATAACCTCGACCATGCTGTTGCCCAGCACCCCCATGAGCTGATCACATACGGCGGAAACGGTGCTGTTTTTCAGAACTGGGCACAGTACCGCCTTACAATGAAATACCTGGCCTCAATGAGTGATGAACAAACCCTTGTTCTTTATTCGGGCCATCCTTTGGGATTGTTTCCCTCACACATGGAGGCCCCCCGTTTAGTAGTAACTAATGGTATGGTGATTCCCAATTATTCTTCGAAAGAAGAGTATGAAAAATTCAATGCGCTTGGGGTAAGCCAGTATGGACAAATGACGGCCGGATCATTCATGTATATTGGGCCCCAGGGCATAGTGCACGGAACAACAATCACCGTGCTGAATGCAGGCAGAAGAATTGCCGGTAAGGGAGATAAAGGGCTGGCAGGAAAGATATTTGTTACCAGCGGACTCGGCGGTATGTCGGGTGCACAGCCCAGGGCGACCGTAATAGCCGGAGGCATATGCCTGGTTGCAGAGGTAAATCCAAAAGCCATTGAAACCAGGTTTTCTCAGGGATGGGTCGATGAGGTTTTTGATGATCTTGACGAACTGGTTCATCGTGCATTGTTTGCAAAAAAGCGTAAAGAGGCTGTTTCCATTGCTTATAGAGGAAATGTGGTTGATTTGCTCGAGAAACTGGTGACTGAGGGCGTGGAGGTTGAGCTTGGTTCTGACCAGACTTCTTTGCATAATCCCTATTCGGGTGGTTATTATCCGGCCGGCCTAAGTTTTGATGAGGCCAACATGATGATGGCCGGTGACCCTGAGAAGTTCAGGGATCATGTTCGTCAGTCACTTCACCGTCATGTTAGTGCAATAGATGCACTTGTATCCGGGGGTATGTATTTCTGGGATTACGGGAATGCGTTTCTTCTTGAAGCGGGACGGGCGGGTGCCGATGTTTTTGACAGAGAGGGCAATTATAAGTATCCTTCGTATGTGCAGGATATAATGGGACCGCTCTTTTTCGATTATGGCTTCGGTCCGTTTCGCTGGGTTTGTACATCATCCGATCCGGCCGATCTTGAGATTACCGACATGATTGCTGCACAGGTGATCGGGGAGATGCTTGATGAGGCACCAGATGAAATACGCTTTCAACTGGAAGATAATCTTCACTGGATAAGGGAAGCAGGGCAAAACAACCTGGTTGTGGGTTCGCAGGCCAGGATCCTTTATGCAGATTCACAGGGAAGGATTGAAATTGCAGCGGCATTCAACAAGGCGATAAGGGAAGGGAGGATTTCGGCCCCGGTTGTGCTGGGACGTGATCATCATGACGTGTCAGGTACAGACTCTCCTTTCAGGGAAACCTCCAATATCTACGATGGTTCTGCTTTTACGGCCGATATGGCCATCCACAATGTTATTGGCGACTCTTTTCGTGGTGCTACCTGGGTTTCAATTCACAATGGAGGAGGAGTTGGCTGGGGTGAGGTAATAAACGGCGGGTTTGGCATGCTTCTTGATGGTTCCGGGGAGGCAGACCGGCGGTTGACCATGATGCTTCACTGGGATGTAAACAACGGGATTGCCCGCAGGAGCTGGGCAAGGAGCAAAGGAGCAATATCGACAATACAGCGTGAAATGCAGCGTACACCACTGCTTAAGGTTACTTTGCCCAATATGGCTGATGATGATTTGATAGATTCGGTAATTTAAAAGAAAAAACTATGAAAAGAATCCGGCTTGTCATCGCGATGACAATAATCGTTTGGGCAGCTGTATCCTGTGACGACGAGCTATTTGGTCCGCGTTCCCTGGAGGGAACATGGAATGTTACCGAAAACAGTGAAGCGCATGGACCGCAGACATTTATTGTTGGGATAGAGTATATTTCAGGTGACGAAACCAGGATAATAATTGGGAATTTCGGAAACCTGGATATGATTGTCGAGGTTGAGGCCAGCATTAGCGGACTTATTCTTACTATTCCGGGACAGACGGTTCAGGACTCACGCCGTAACAATTTCACTATCTCTGGAAGTGGCACTGCAACAACCAATTTACGCAAAATCAACTGGAACTACAGGATCGATACGGATGATTATACGGCGGTATTCGAAAAGCGGAACTAAACTATCATCAGGGATTTGGATATTACATCTGACAGAATAATGAAATACTTCCTGATAGTTGGCTGGTTATATGAGGTATATGTGCCTTTATGATCAGTATCTCCCCGAGCTAAGCATAATCAGAGTGCAATCTTCCAGTACCTCAATTCCTTCTTTTTTGGCCATCTCCATAAATTCCGGGTTTTCTGTTCCCGGGTTGAAAATAATACGTGAAGGATTCAGGGATAACAGCCATGAGTAATACTCTTTTTGCCGTGCCGGTCCGACATACAGCGTCACAGTATGAATGTCATCAATTTCCGGTTTGTCTTTAATAATCTCAATACCACCAATCTCTCCATTTTTAATGCCAACCGGAACCACAGGCACATCATGACGCTGAAGGCTTTTGACGGCTTTGTGAGAAAATCTTATTGTATTTGGGCTTGCACCCAGGACAAGAGTTTTTTTTGTTGTCATATAGAGGCTGTTTATTTATATGTTTAGATGGGTCGAAATTAAGGTTTTTTTACAAAACTCCAATATTTGTAATACCATGCAAATTTTTTTTTGACCTGTTAGCGGCGACTCATAAACTGGTTGCCCTAAAGTATATTAATCTTTTGCGATCAGGACAGTTGCCCAGGCTGAAACACCCTCTTCACGCCCTACGAATCCGAGTTTTTCTGTTGTAGTTGCCTTGACCGATACATCGCCGGGGTCAATACCAAGAATATTTGCAATCGATGATCGCATGCCCTGAATATAATCTCTTATTTTTGGCTTTTGCAATGATATGACACAATCAATGTTGCTTATTTCAAAACCCTTTTCGTAAATAAGCGAACAAACCTTGCCGAGTAAGATCCTGCTGTCGATATCCTTGTATTTATTGCTGGTATCAGGGAAGTGCACACCTATATCCCCAAGGGCTGCTGCACCCAGAAGTGCATCGCAAATAGCGTGAATAAGCACATCACCGTCAGAATGAGCAACACAGCCTTTCTCATGAGGTATTTCGATACCTCCCAGAACCAGGCGTCTGCCTTCTGCAAGCTGATGAACATCAAATCCGATACCGGTTCTTAGCTTCATGTGTCAGCCGGAATTTTATCAAAGTCTTTCATCCGGACTGCTTCGTCTCAGACCCTCAAAATCGAATGCCAGGGAGAACCTGAGAGTATTTGCCAGGGGATTTGTTCGGTATACCGGGATCAGGTAGGCAATATCAAGTGCGAAAACATTCAGCTTCAATCCTATACCGGTAGTAAAATATTTCCGGTTACCTTTGGTTTCATGTTCGTGGTAATAGCCTCCTCTGACTGCAAACTGGTTCATATACCAGTACTCCATTCCAAATGAATAGAAAATCTCACGAAGCTCTTCTCTGAAACCACCGGGGGCATCATAGAATGATTGCAACATTCCCATGGGAACAGATACATTCGGATTTAGTCCTGCCCTGATTACCGGATTCCCTTCATCATCAACCATATCCTGATGGTAGACAGGAGGAGTAGGCACAAGCAGTTTATTCAGATCAAGTGCTAGTGCAAGACTGTTATAGGGGTCCAGATCGAGCCTTAACGAACTTCCGATACCGAGGTTGATCGGAATAAACTGTGCGTTTTGATTATCTGAATATGTGATCTTGTTGCCAATGTTTGAAATATTCATGCCCAGTGCCAGTCTCCCCGGCAGGTCAGATACCGATATATCATTCCTGTAATATGCCGATACGTCGGCAGCAAAGGCCTGGGCAGCCTTCGACGCCATTCCTTGCACGTAAGCTCCGCCTGTAAGGTCTGATCTGATATACCTGAAAGCCACACCCCCGCTGAAATTCTCCGAGAACAGCCTTGAATAGGCGGCATCGACGGCAAATTCATTTGGGGTATGCTGGCCGTCAGGTTCACCCGCCATGTTGGTAAAAATTATCTCACCCAAAGAAAAATATGTTAGTGATGCTGCAATGACCTGGTAGTTGTCTAACCTTTTATAACCTGCCAGATGTGCAAGGTTGATGTCGTTGATGAGGCTTCTCAGCCAGGGTGTATAAGAGAGGGCGGCTCCGAAATCATTTTCAGTAAAGGCAAACTTGGCCGGATTCCAGTGCATTGAATATACATCGGGACTAGTAGCTATACCGGCGTCACCCATAGCACCTGCTCTTGAATCAGGGGCTACAGTAAGGAAGGGGACTGCAACATGTACTACGTTTAATTGTCCCCCCAATTCATAAGGGGTAAGATCCTGCGCTGCAACGGATCCCTGAAAAATCTGGAAGAGCACTAATAGTGTGAACAACAAAAAAGGATTCTTGACCATATTCTTATCTAGAGGTTAGAGTGTGCAAAAATATAATAATTAAGTAAATTACGGTATTATATAAAGTAAAACAAGACCCTGATAGCAAATCTGGTGTTTATACCGGGCTGATACTTATGTAAAACAAACAAAACAGCTATTTTAGTATGACCAGCTTTTCATATTTTTCTGCTGTTTCCCCGTCGGCTGACCGCAATCTTAGCCTGTAGATATAAACCCCTCGCCCGATCCTGTCGCCATAATCATCCTTTCCGTCCCATGGTACCGGTTCCGGCTTAAATCCCGGAGTATGAACTGATGCATCAATTGTCTTCACAAGCCTGCCTGCTACAGTGAAAATCTGTATCAATAGATCCATGGGATTATCAGGACGATTGTGTTCAAAATGAAAGGTTGTATTTTGTGTAAAGGGATTAGGGTAGTTGAATACGTTCCTGAGTGTGAGTCTTGCTGATTCTGCAACCTGGAATTCAATCCCGGTTTCCGAAGAATTATTGAAGACATCCCACGCCTTAAGTTTCAGGTTATAGTTTCCCGGTTCAAGATCGGAGAACTGATACTCAATCTTTCCACTCTGATAACTGTCGGCATCAGCCACATAGTAATCATTAAGAACGAGAAGTGTTGACGGGTCATTATTTATCAACAGTGTTATATCATGACCTATACCGCTTCCTACAGTATTGATCCCGCTGCTGTCAGTGAGGTATGCAATAAGTCTCGGATTCTGGTCGGTCATGCCTCCTGATACAAAGTTTTGGTCGTTCATATACAATTCTATCTCAGGTCCCCTGCTATCGACTTGTGCGTCGGGGTCAGAACCACCAATAATGACATTTTTATAATAACCTGCGGCATCCGACAGCCCGTCAGCCGCAAATGAGCTTATTTTACCATTACCAAAATGATATGCAATATCTTTGGGCACAATAAAGCTGAAACTGTAAATGCCTGAAGTTACTGATGCTTTCCCCTTATATATTACATTACTCCTGCTTGAATAACTGAAGGGGGTGCTACCGTCATTACCAAGTGTAGTGCTGGCAAGCTTTTTGTCATAAACAGTATGATATACCACTCCATTGAAATCATCAGCCGGGACTCCGCCTGACGTGACTATCCGGCCTGAAACGGTCACCTTGCCAAGGGCTCTCAGAGTATCTGGAGTCTCTGATACCGGTGATTCATTTATTGATGTTACCTCTATCCGGTAATCCGGAATTGCCAGCTTCATCGATGGATCACCAAGCAAAGTAAAATTCCTTTTATTGATGCCTGAACCGGAATTTATTTTTGTAAGTCTCATGACATCACCAAGGCGCATCTCCCTGCCGCTATAATACCTTTCCAGAATAAACCTGTAGAAATTCTGATTCAGGAAAAAGTTAGGGGTCGCATATACCAGCCTGGTCGTGGAAAATAATGCTATACCTCCGCCATCCGGGTTAAGCAGAAGCATCTCTCCTGCCGATACTCTTTCAGGGTTGTCAAACCGGCTGAATTCACATGTAGCCGTCATAAATACAGGCTGGCGGTCACGGTTGTTCCACGAAAGAACATCGTTGATGTCAATAATATTTTCATCTGCCAGCCTTAATTCATTTCCATGACCAGTATAATTTATAATAAGTGACCCCTTCCTGATCCTTTCTGAAATAGCCTGGTTAACCCCGGGATATCTTTGTCCCAGCGATGTTCCTATTTTGGGCCATGCATCCAGGTAGATTTTCTCAATATTATATACAGGATAATTACTCTTAACCCCTTCAGCCAGGATATCTGCATCACGCATGTGGATGTTGTTGTCGCCGTCATCACCAATAAAGGAGAGAATATTTTGCCAATCCCCTTTTTTCCCGGCGGTGTTGTAATTAATTATCTTGTTTACAACTGCCTGTGCCTGTTCAGGTGATGAAACCGGTAAACGGCCTGTGCCAATGTCTACAAGTCCCTCAAACTCACCCTCTCCGTCATCAAGCAGCCCGTAAAAGTCGTCGCTCACAAATGACTGGGTTGGGCGGATTGAGTTTGGGGACTGGTAAGTGGGAATAAAGTTCATCGCCGAGGGGTTGCCTGGCCGGTTGTCATATGAACCTTTACCAAAAAGTAAAAGGTAGCGTGGCATCTCCGGCTCTGATTCAGCCCTGTCATAAAGCATTTTCATGAAATCCCTGATGGCGGTGATGTCAGGCTTTCCTGACGAGAACTCATTGTAGATCTGTTCAGGCGTTGCCACCAGAACTTCGAGGCCATCGTTTTTTTGACGGTGAGTTGCCAGTTGTGCTGCCTGACTAATAAAGTCCGGGTGAGTAACAATTACCATATCGGTCCTGCCTGTTCCGTGCAGATTCTGATTCGGCACCGGTCCGATAATTTCCGGCTCCAGGTAATTACTGCCATCAAAGGCAATATAGTGGTTCAATCCGGATGTCTCATCAATTATATAAGCCGATCCGTCCGAAAATTCGGTAGCCAGACTGGCTGCATTCAATGGATCAGTTACATCCCATATCCTTATGTCCCCACCCGCACCTGAAAGCCTGAATTGAGTTACTGCACCTTCACCTACGCTTCGGGTATCCCTGAAGTGCATCTGATTGCCAGTCATTATAAGTGAGCGTCTTACATTTAACAACAGGTAATCCAGCCACCCTTCGGCTGAAGCTGTATTTTGGGCATAATTTACAGTTAGTACCGTATTATCACCTGTAATGTTAAAGCTTGTCCATCCTTTCCTTACTGCTGCATAATCTGAGATTTCACTGCCCGGGTTTACAGACGGCAGAATAAGCTGATCAACGGCTGTTGAATTGTGTACCAGTGAAAATGATGTTGCCACAGGCGATCTTGAAGCAACCTGCCATTTAAGTTTGGCTTCGCTGTTTGAAACAGCATTGGGAAAGCTGAAAGAGAAATCATATGATGTTCTTACCCTGAAATGTTCACCGAACCATTGCCTTCCTGATTTCAGCAGGTTAACAATCTCCTCCTCATGGAAATCGTAATCGTCAAACTCTTCTGTTTGCCGGTTGGGGACAGACACGGGAGTTTCCTTTTGGCGTACCGTTTCCCCTGCTGAACCTGAGGATGTGATAAAATAGTAGTTTCCTGCAGAATATAGGTGGCGCTCATATTCAAACATTCCGCTCAGTTCATTATATTCCCAGCTTTCCGGGCCCTGACCGTAAAACAGTATATAATCGCCGCGGCTGAATGCTCCCCCTTCACCACTGCTTATAAAGATACTTATTTCATTAAGGTCAACCGGACGTGGCTCTCCTGCCATTTTTGGCAACATCCGGTTTGTGTTGCCAAAAATCCTTATGTTTGAAGGTGAAGCAAAACCCATCTGCTCAAGGTCCGAATATGTGAGACGATAAATTCCATCTTGTGTGGTTCTGATTTTCACCCACTGTCCGCTGTTCAGTAAAGAGTTTGAAGTGTAGCTTTGTTTCGTCCCTGTTCCTGATGGCCGTGTAATAACTTCAGATTCTTTAAACCGGAACGAGAATGAGGTAAGCTTCTCTGCCCTTCCGGTAGAGGGGTTTACACGCAAAGGCAGGAAAGATAGTTGCAATGCAGGTTCACCCCTGGTAATAACCCATTTTTGTTCAACCCCGATGGAATTATCAATATTTTTTATCCTGTTAATAAACACATAATCAATATTATCCAGCTCCTCAAAGCGCATGTCAGCAATCTCAATACTGGATTCCGGATAATAACCCGGGGCAATTATCAGTTCATTATATATTGGCAGATCAAAATGTGTGTTCCTGTCATGGTTGCCTGGAAGGCGAAGATATTTTATCCGTGTCTGCGGTTCTGATCTGTTATTTTCCGGTATTGCTGGTAATTCAGTCCTGTACCATTTAATAATTCTTTCAGTGCTGGTAGTTTGGGTGATACCCGGCAGAGTGGCAGGAAAAACAGGAAAAACAAGAAAAACAATAAAAACAAAAACTCTGCTCATTTAAATAAAAAAAGGTTAATCAAATTAATAATCAATTAAATATATATTGCAGATAATTTATGTTCAGTGTTTCAAACGGATGAATCCCCTTGTTTTATTCATGCCGGTAAAACATTAAGTGTGGCATCCCGGGTTAAAGGATTGGTTGACGAATTAAGGTGTTTTGCAATTTAAGACGATAAATTTTAAAAATTTCTAAGTTAAACGGAAACATATTTGCCATTATTGTCGTAATAACAGTCAGCAATAGTAATAGTGAGGCAGGCAGTAAACAGTAAAATGACGAAAGTCCCGCTAAAATAAATCAATTTGTTCAGAAAATTAGAAGAATTATTATATTTGAATCTGCGAATAAATTAATAACCATTATGAAATTAAGAGGCATATTATCGCTTGTTGTTTTGTCAGTATTTATCTCTTCCTGCGGACTGCTTGGAGGGGGAAGTTCTGATACCTCATCTACCACCGGATGGCGTTACAATGATCCGGAAATGGGAGGTTTTGAAGTAAAAGCTCTGTATGAACAGGAAACCGGTCCCGGACTTGTATTCATTGACGGCGGCACATTTACCATGGGGCGTACCCAGGAGGATGTTATGTATGACTGGAACAATACCCCTAGGAGGGTGAGTATAAGTTCATTTTATATGGATGAGACAGAGGTTTCAAATGTAGATTACAGGGAATACCTTCATTGGTTAAAAAGAGTTTATATAGATTTCCCTGAAGTCCACAGGAGTGCGCTGCCCGACACTACTGTATGGAGAAGTGCCCTGGGATACAATGAGCCTTATGTGGAAACCTATTTCAGACACCCGGCTTTTAATGATTATCCTGTTGTAGGTGTAAACTGGCTGCAGGCAAACGACTATGCAATCTGGAGAACGGATCGTGTAAATGAAATGATACTTATTCGTGAGGGAATTTTGGACTGGGATCCGAACCAGGTAAATGAGAACAATTTCAATACCGATGCATACCTTGCAGGTCAGTATGAAGGTCTTGTCCTTCAGAATCTGCCCGATCTTTCTCCTGAGGGAGGAGAGCGTCGTGTGCAATTTGAAGACGGAATCCTTCTTCCCAAATACCGCCTTCCTACAGAAGCTGAGTGGGAATTCGCTGCACTGGGACTGATTGGCAATACTTATGAAGAGCGTATATATGGCAGAAGGATTTACCCATGGGACGGGCACCATACAAGAAATGATTCAAGGAGAGACCTGGGAAAGATGCGGGCAAACTTTGTACGTGGCCGTGGCGACTATATGGGCGTGGCAGGTTTTCAGACCGAGGATTCGGAGATAACAGCGCCTGTAAGATCTTACTGGCCAAATGATTACGGCCTGTATAATATGGCTGGTAATGTTAATGAATGGGTTCAGGATGTGTACCGGCCTTTGTCGCATGAAGATGTGGATGAGTTCCGTCCCTTCAGGGGTAATATTTTTACGAAGCTGGTGACTGATGAAGAGGGCAATATAGCACAGAAAGATGAGCTTGGCAGGCTCCAGACAGTACCGATTGATGAGCAGGATGCATTCAGCAGTCCCAATATAAGCCAGGCAGACTACCGGAATTATCGTGATGGCGACCAGATTTCAAGCCTCGATTTCGGAAGCGAAGATCCTTTTGGTGATAACAGGATGTATTCACAGCGTGAGGACGATTTTTCTTCACTTATAAATGATGAGGTAAGAGTATACAAGGGTGGATCATGGAAGGACAGGGCTTATTGGTTATCACCCGGTACCAGAAGATTTCTGCATCAGGATGAATCAAGGGATGATCTTGGTTTCCGTTGTGCCATGAACCGTGTTGGCGGTTCCCGCGCAAGAAGATGATTGATTCTGCATAGAATATTATAAAACCTCATTATCATAATGGGGTTTTTTATTTTAGTTATCATCATGTCAAATAGAAACTTATACGGATTGTTCCTGGAATCTGCCGGGATTACTACCGACAGTCGCAATGTGAAACCAGGGAATATCTTTTTCGCCCTTAGCGGGGATAATTTCGACGGTAACAGGTTTGCCGGACAGGCATTGGAAAAGGGGTGTCATTATGCAGTAATTGACAACCCGGAGTATTATGTATCTGGCAAAACCCTGCTTGTTGGTAATGTTTTAACTGCACTTCAGGAACTGGCTGCCTTTCACAGAAAAAATTTCAATATACCGGTAGTCGCTATAACCGGTTCAAACGGCAAGACAACCACAAAGGAGCTGATGCGTGATGTGTTGTCATCAGGTTATTGTGTATTGGCAACTAGGGGTAACCTTAATAACCACATAGGAGTGCCGTTAACGCTTCTGGAACTTAATGATAATCATGAAATTGCAGTTATAGAGATGGGTGCCAACCACAGAGGAGAGATTGACCTGTTGTGCCGTATTGCAGAACCAACTCACGGACTTATAACCAATGCGGGGACAGCCCACCTTGAAGGATTTGGTTCTCCCGAAGGGGTGTTAAAGGCTAAAAGTGAACTTTTTGATTACCTGAAAGAGACTGGTGGCACAATTATGCTTAACTATGACCAGCCGAACCTCAGGGAGGTAGTCACCGGCCTTAAATATAAATATATTGCATTCGGTTCAGCAGAAAATCAGTTTGTTTACGGGAAACTTAATGAATCGGCGGGTTATCTGAACTTGTCTGTTATGATTAATTATCCGGAGGGAAAGGGTAATGTGCCGGAGCGATCCGTTGATTTAAACACTAAGATAACCGGCAGCTATAATTATGAAAATATTCTAGCCGCTGTCTGCACAGGTGCATTATTTGGTATACCAGCAGGAGATATTAAAGAAGCAGTTGAACAGTATATTCCTGCAAACAACCGGTCGCAGATAGCAGAAACCCCTGACAACATGTTATTGCTGGATGCCTACAATGCAAATCCTGATAGTATGAAGGCAGCCATTCTCCATTTTACATCAATGCCTGGTGAAAACAAATCAGTTATTCTCGGTGATATGCTTGAACTGGGAGATTATGCAAAAAACGAGCATCAGAAGATAGTCGAACTTATAGCAAACAAAGGATTCAGAGAGGTTTTACTGGTAGGTAATATTTTTTGCAGTGTATCCCGGCCCGGTTCTTTTATTGCATTTGAGAAAACTGAACAGTTAATTGAATGGTTAATCGGTAATCCCCTCAGGAACAGGTTTATACTACTAAAAGGTTCCAGGGGTATCGGACTGGAAAGAAGTATTTCAGTGCTTTAGGCTGAAATAATGCATAACCGATCCAGGATCAGGGTTCTGGCTGAGTTGCTGAAAAAATATGTATTTACAGCCCGGTTATTTCAAACCTTATCCTCCTTTTTCTGATAAAGGAATCGCTTTATCTTCTGTGTAGGAGTCTTTTCAAAAGGTGATTGCTGCTCTATTATTTTATTCAGCCGTGAAAATTTATTTACTTCTGTGTTTACTTTCTGTTTTATCTCATTCAGCTTTTCAGTTACAAATTCATTCATCTGAATTTGCATATTTTTGGCTGTTTCCTTAACCTCGTTATAATACTTCTCAATTTCTTCATAATTGAGATGAACAAGGGCTACCAGTTTCCCCTTCATTTCGTAAACAACTGACTCAAGAACCATCGACTGGTTGTTAATGACTGCCTCAATCTCTTCGGGGTAGATATTCTCACCACTCGGACCAAGAACCATATTCTTAAGTCTGCCCTTGATATACAGGTAATTATCCTTATCCATTATTCCCAGGTCGCCTGTCCTGAACCAGCCGTCTTCAGTGAAAACCTTGCGGGTTTCGGCTTCGTCTTTGTAATAGCCCTTCATAATATTGGGACCTTTGGCCAGAATTTCACCCTCTCCCGTTATGGAATTAGGATTATCAATTTTTAACTGTTGTCCCGGAAGGCAGAATCCAGTTGACTGATAACGTGTGAGAGAAGGGGTGCATCCTGCAAGCAGTGGTGATGTTTCTGTCAGTCCGTATCCAATTGCATAAGGGAATTTAGCATCACGAAGGAAAAGTTCAGTATCTGCAGCAAGTTTAGCTCCTCCTATACCATAAAAATGAAGGTTCCCTCCAAATGTTTTGTAAATCTTTTTCCCTGCCATCTTGTGCAGGAGGCGCCTGAAGTAGGGTACTTTAAAAAGTGACCTCAGTATTGCAGAACCGGTCAGTTTTGGAAGTACCTGGATCTTATAGATTTTCTCCATGATAAGCGGCACGGTAAGCATCATGGTAGGCTTGATCTCCTGCATTGCGGGCACCAGTACAGCTGCTGTAGGAGGCTTTTCAAGATAGTATACCGATGCCCCGTTCATCATTGGTATTATAAACCCTATGGTGCATTCGTAAGTATGTGACAAAGGGAGCACAGAGAGCATACGATCATTTTGGTTGACCTCCTGAATATGCCCGGTATTAATGGCATTTGACACAAGGTTTTTATGGGAAAGCATAACCCCCTTGGGTGTCCCGGTTGTTCCGGATGTATAGAGTATCGCTGCCAGGTCATCCTCACCGGGCTCGTCCATAGCCATATTTTTTCCGGTCGATCCGGACCACTCTTTGTATGGTTGAACCACATTTACTTTACCTGATACCTGAAGGTCATCATTATCAAGCAAGCTTAAGTCGTCGGCAAGAATTGCGGTATGTACCAAATCCGGCAGGGAATTCTTGAGTTTTGGAGCCAGTCTTGACGATACTAAAATAGCGCTTGACCCGGAGTGCTCCAGAATTTTTTTTATCTCTCTGTCGTTGAATTCCGTGAGTATTGGGACAGCTACTGCTGCCATTGAGGTGACTGCAAGATAGGCTACTCCCCAGTGAGGCATATTCTGACTCAGAATTGCCACCCTGTCACCCTTTTTAACTCCCCTTGATGCCAGAAAATTTGATAATCCGACCGCCCTGGTATGTACATCCCTGTAAGTATAAGGCTTCTGTCCTGCAAAAGAGAGAGCTGGCCTGTCGGCGAAATGTTCCCGGCTGTTTTTTAATAATTCTGCAAGAGTCTGCTTATCAGTTATACTCATTATAATTATGGTTTATATGTTATGTTTGATCCCTGTCAAAACAATGACAAAGGTAATCAAAAAAAAGCTGTTTTAAATATCAGTGTCATAACATCTTTGTCTGCTATACAAGTAACTTGAAAAAATAACGTTTTGGCAGGGAATTTGTTGGATTGGGGGCAGGACAAAAACATAGTTAAATTTTACTAAAAATGAGGGACGGTATTAAGAAGAGTTAGCCGGACTTATTATATTTATGCAACTTTTTTATTTTGAAACCGTAATATAATAAACCGATAATCATTAAAGTAAAGACTGGAAAAGAAATTATTTCGTTTAATAACGGTTGATTAACTAACTAACTAACTAACTAACTAAATAGCTACATTACTATGAGATATTTCATTACAGCCGCATTGACATTTTTCCTTGCCGGCAATTTGCTGGCACAGGATCAGCAAGGAGCATTGCTGGCACAGGATCAGCAAGGAGCATATATCGAATTTGACCGTGAACTGCATGATTTCGGAGAGATCCCGAGTGATGAGGTGCCTGATGGAAAAATAAGTTTCATAATTTACAATCATGGTAATCAGCCGCTTGTATTGTCAGCAGTGCGTGCATGTTGCGGTACAAGGGTGAATGATTATACCAAAGAGCCCATAGCACCAAGTGACAGCGGATTTGTTGAAGTTCAGTTCAGAGTTGTCCCGCAACCCCACCGTATACGGAGAACAGTTACCGTACAGTCCAATGCCGGTAACCGGCAGACTGCAATATTGCGCATACTGGGCGAAGTAGTCGAGCCCAAAGGGGATCTTACCCTGAAGGAGAAGTAAAAAAGGTACTCCGGTTAACCCTGTGGCAGCACTTCTGACCTTAAGAAGAAATCACTGTTGCTTTACAGATGGTAGCATAATATTATTAAAGTACCTCTTCAGATTTTTTAGTTAATCTTTGAAACCCGCGTCCTCTAGTCGCGGTAATGTCCTGGCGGGGCTTTGCCCGAAAGGCCTGTGTGATAAAAAAATTCGCGGTGCGAAGCAAAAATCGGGGTTAAAGCCACCTCCTATATTTGTGCCTTATGGCTTTAACTTAGAACGTGGTTATATCTTTGCGGGGCTGTCACTGTAAATAAGAGGGGTATGCTTTATCCGGGAATGCTTCAGTCAATTTCAAAATCAATATACTTATCAGGCATCTCATCACGGGGACCTTTATCCTTAAGGTAGTAATCAAACCATTCCATGGTTCTTACTGAATAGTCGAGCCTGTTGGTGTTCCTTGAATTTCCGTGCCCCTCTCCGGGATACCATATAAGGCGGACCGGAGCCTTTCCATGCAGTTTCAGCTTCCGGTAAAGTTCCAGTCCCTGCGAAGGATGTACCCTCGGGTCTTCCTTGCCGTGCAGTATAAGGGTGGGGGTTGTGCTTCCCGGAGCATATTTTACAGGACTGGCGCCCCATACTTTTTCCATATTCTCATGTGTCCAGAATCCCCAGTGAACAAGATAATCCTCCCATGGGATATCGGTGGTGTTACGTTTAGATATCTGATTGCTTATACCTACAAAAACCACAGATGCTGCAAACCTTTCCGTATGTCTNGTGGCNGACCATGCAGAGAAATAGCCGCCGTAAGAGCCTCCCCCTATACCAACCCTGTTTTTGTCGACATAACCTATGTTTATCAGGTGGTCTATGCCATCAAGAACATCATCATACTCTTTACCCACCAGGTCGCCAAAGCCTTCCATTGTAAAATCTACACCGCGTCCTGATCCGGCACGGTAGTTAGGCATAAAAAAGAAATACCCCCTGGCCGCAGCTACCTGGCCCCAGATACTGTACCTGGTTACCCATCCGTTCTGGTTTGCCGCTTCCGGCCCTCCGTGTATGTATGTAATCAGGGGATACGCTTTACCCGGTTCATAATCTACCGGGTAGATGAGGACTGCCTCAATGTCAAGCCCGTCTCTGGCATCATAAACTATCATCTCCTGCCTGCCCGATTTGATCTCACCGAGCCATGGATTATGATCGGTTAGCTTGTTGAACTTTCTTTCTTTTAGATCAAATGAGAATAACTCATTAGGGTGTTCCGGGGTGTTCCCCGAAAGGGCAATAAGATCTCCTGTTCTGCTGAATGAGCGGAAAACTGCATCTCCGGGTTGAATAAGTATGCGCCTGGAGGGAGAGTCAACGTCCTGTTCACTTAAAACCATATCAACGCCTTCTTCAGATACAAAAAGGAGGGTATTGTTATCTTTCCACCGGGCATTGATTATTGATGCTCTCATCCCGTCGGCATAATTCCTCAGCTCCTCAAAAGGTTGTTTATTGGGTACATCCGCTATAAACATGCTGCCTGCAACTGCGTCGTTAACATCCGATGAGGCGATAAATGCTATTCTTTTGCCGTCGGGGCTCCATGAGATACCGCCCAGCTTACCAGGGTTATCAACCAGTAGTGACTTTTCGCCGGTTTCCAGATCAACCAGGAATATCCTCTTGAACATATAGGAATAGTCCACAAGATTTTTTTCGGCGATAGCTGCTGCAGCATATCTGCCATCAGGACTCAGTGAGAAATCATATACCGTTACACCTAAGGTAACCTGTTTTGATTCGTGTGTCTGCAGGTCATATTTGTAGAGATTAATGTCAGAAAATTCTTCCTCGTAAACTTCAGCATTAAAGCCTTTTTCGAGCAGTTGTAATTTTACCGGGTCCTGGTCAGAAGACGCCGTAAAAAAAACGGTTTCGTTATCCGAAAATTCATACTGACCTACTGATCGTTCGAATCTGGTAAGCTGTACCGGCTCGCCTCCCAGCGGGTCAATACTGAAGATCTGCAACCCCTGTGATCCCTCACCCGGATATCTGAAGCTGACCTTCCCTCCGGGTGTCCAGCTGATCGAAAATATCCTTGATTTACCAGTGAGAAGAGGGGTGATCTCACCGGAAGATACATTGTAAACATATAGTTCCCTGTAATCCGTTCCCGGTGTGTCAGAAAATGGCCGGGGAATGTTTACCGTATATGCAATATGTTGCTGGTCTGGCGAAACAGCTACCTCCGATACATCCTGCAGATCAAATATATTGTAGGATGTCAGGACCTGCCCGGCCGATCCTGCAGGGATCATCAGAAACGTTAAAAACAGTGTGAGTAAAAACATTGTAGTATTTCGTTTGCTCTTTTTCATGTTGGTTAATTTTATCTGGTTAACAGATATAAAGATAGATCAAACCGTCTGTTTTAGCAAGTCTTAACTTAATGCCGGTTGTATGTAAACCAACCGGCGGAATCCGGATACAATAAATCCATGTAATGAAGATGCCGGTCTGCTCCGTAAAATTTTAATTTTAGGTTAGTTGATAATTTTTTGAAGCAATGGTTTATTTTTGTAAAATCAGGTAAGAGTCTATGGAAATAATTTCAAACCCATTTTTCGAGTTTGCAGCGATTCTGATAATTGCGTCACTGGTGGGACTGGTTGGACGCGTTTTCAGGCAACCGTTGATAGTTGCTTTCATTGGTGTAGGTATTCTGGTAGGTCCCTGGGGCCTTGACTTGCTTGAATCGATCGAAAATGTTCATCTGCTTGCAGAACTTGGAATTGCCATCCTGTTGTTTGCAATCGGTTTAAAACTGGACCTTACCTTAATAAAATCGACCGGGAAGGTTGCTCTTCTTACCGGCATGGGCCAGGTGTTATTCACATCTTTCTTTGGATATATCATTGCACTGGGATTTGGATTCTCTAACCTCGTGGCGCTTTATATTGCCGTTGCTCTGACATTCTCCAGTACAATTATTATTGTCAAACTGCTATCAGATAAAAAAGAGATTGATTCTCTTCACGGACAGATTTCCATTGGCTTTCTTATCGTACAGGATATTGTTGTTGTACTTGCAATGATCCTGCTTTCTGCACTGGGTGTTGATTCCGGCAATAATCCTGCCTTGGAAATTGCCCTGGTTGTCGGGAAAGGACTTGGTATGCTTGCTGTAGTTGCCTTTATGATGAAATATGTATTGCCAAGGATAGTAAAGGCCATGGTTCACTCCCAGGAGCTGATCATTCTTTTCTCCATTTCCTGGGCACTGGTTCTTGCCGCTGCCGGAGATTACCTTGGATTCAGCAAGGAAGTTGGTGCCTTCCTTGCAGGAATATCTCTTGCTTCCAGCGATTATCGGGAAATAATCAGCGGCAAAATGACAACTCTGCGTGATTTTCTGCTGTTATTCTTTTTTATAAACCTTGGAGCCGAACTTGATCTTTCCCTTATCGGGGAACAGATTAAACCTGCAATTATTTTTTCGGTGTTTGTACTTGTCGGCAACCCCTTGATAGTTCTGATCATTATGGGACTTATGGGGTATCGTAAAAGGACATCTTTTTTATCCGGGCTTGCGGTTGCACAGATATCGGAATTTTCTCTGATACTTGCTTCCCTGGGACTGCAGCTCGGGCATATTGATGATGAAACGATGGGATTGATAACCCTTGTCGGCCTCATCACAATTGGACTCTCTACCTACATGATACTTTATTCCCATCAGATTTTTGATTTTGTGTCACCTTTGCTGGGCATATTCGAAAAAAGAAATCCATGGAGAGAGAGTACTGTCAGGCACCTGGAAGAAATGAAGTTTGACGTGATCATTTTCGGACTTGGCCGGTATGGTAATAATATTGCAAAAAGTCTGGAGAGGAACGGGAAGAAGGTTATGGGAGTCGATTTTGACCCCAGTGCAATTGAGAGGTGGAAGAAAAAGGGCCGGACTGCTCAGCTGGGAGATGCTGAAGATCCTGATTTGCCGGAACTGCTGCCATTAAAAAATGTTAATGTCATAATCAGCACACTCTCTGAATTTGAAATAAACCTCTATCTTCTTAAGGTGCTGAAACACAGTAATTATCCAGGTAGAATTGTTCTTACCCAGCATAATGCAGGACATGCGAAGAAACTTATTGATGCCGGTGCTCACATGATACTTTTCCCGTTTGTAGATGCAGTAGGAAGTGGTTTCATTTCGAAACTTGAAGACTGTTTCAATGAGGCTGTTCAGGATTGCAATAATAAGGAGCATAATGATCAGAGCGGTCCAGGATCCTGAAACGGGAACAGATCAACTTTTCTGATAAATACAT
>SL_3KL_010_SEDDRAFT_10000032_pt1 | contig 74433 bp, 77 predicted proteins | sample SodLakKL_010_SED_2_FD_10381 | JGI IMG/M metagenome (IMG submission 10381)
TGTAATCTTGTTGCTCAAACCTCCGACTGCGAAAACAATTGTCCGTTGACACGTACACTGGAAACCGGTAAAGAAGTACGTGAACAGGAAATGATTTATACCTCTAAAGACAATCGTCGGTTTCAGGCACAAACAAGTATAGTAACATTGTACGATGATGCCGGTAACATCATTGCCGGTGCCGAGTTGTTTCGGGACATTACCGAGATAAAATTACTTGAAGAACAGCTGCAGGGGAGGTACTCCTTTGCTAATATAATTGGCAAGTCAAATCAAATGCAGGAGATTTACCGGCTCATCGAAGAGGTCGCTCCAACCGATGCGAGCGTGCTTATTCAGGGCGAGTCGGGAACGGGAAAAGAATTAATAGCAGCGGCAATCCACGCTCATAGTCACCGGAAAGATAATGATTTTATAAAGGTTAACTCGAGTGCGTTCCCCGAAGGTCTCCTCGAAAGTGAATTGTTTGGGCATGTCAAAGGGTCGTTTACCGGAGCATATCAGGACAAGAAAGGAAAATTTGAAATAGCCGATGAGGGGACGCTGTTCCTCGATGAAATAGGTGAGATGAGTCCATTGTTGCAGGTAAAATTACTACGTGTTTTACAGGACGGAGAATTCCAGCGTGTCGGAGATAATACTATTCAGAAGGTGGACGTCCGGGTGATTACGGCGACCAATAAAGATTTAAAGAGGGCTATTTCGAATAAAGAGTTTCGGGAAGATCTTTACTATCGTTTAAATGTCGTTCCGATCTATGTGCCACCCCTCAGAGAGCGGCGGGCTGATATTCCGTTGCTGGTGAATCACTTTATTAAAAGTTTTAATAGGGTAACAAAAGAAAAATATATAGAAAGAGTGGCGCCGCCTGCACTCGATATCCTGATGAAATATGATTTCCCCGGAAATGTCAGAGAGCTTGAAAACATAATTGAGTATGCCTATATTCGCTGTAATGGTCAGGTCATTGAGCCGGCACATTTGCCGACAGAACTTCTGGAGGATGATGCGCCGGGGAATTCATTTGATACAATCGACCGAATTGTTAGGTCAGAGAAACCCATTGACGTTATGGAGCGAATAATTATTGAGCGGGTTTTAATAGAAGAAAATTGGGTTTATCAGACGGCTGCAAAAAGGCTTGGAATGAGCAGAACTACATTGTGGCGAAAAATAAAGGATTTGGATATCAACCCTCCACCCGGAATTAAACAGACTGTTTCAAAATAAAACGCAGTGTTCATTAATGAAACAGATAAACATGAGCGTTTTGAGCGATAAGTGTTGGTATATGTTATTCGCTGTTTCATAATGAAACATACATGAAATTGTCAGTTTTGTATGTTCTTAATAATTAATAACTTAAAATATTAGGCATAGCTTTTGCNTGATTAATTATACAAACGGAAACTTATAAAAACCTTTTTCCTATGCAATTACAAGATAAAACAATTGATNCAAAAGCATTTCGTGATGTAATGGGACGGTTTGCGACCGGTGTAACCATAGTGACTGTACAAGATGGGGATAAACCTCACGGTATGACAGTCAACTCATTTACATCCGTTTCTCTGGATCCGCTGCTTATATTAGTATGTCTTGATAAAGATGCCACGACAACCGGTATTTTACAAAATACGGGGCGTTTTAGCGTGAATATTTTGGCCTCCGAACAAAGGCATATTGCACAAAAATTTGCTGACAGCGGGAATGAAAAAGATCGATTTGCCGGGATCGATTACAAGGTGTCGGAAGAGGGCACTCCGATACTCAACAATGTACTCGGTTATATAACCTGTATTGTCGATAATATTGTTGAGGGGGGAGATCATTATATTTTTATCGGAGAAGTTGCTGATATTGGCGTAAACGATGACGATATGAGACCACTGTTGTATTTTCGTGGTAATTATAATTCACTTGCAGAGTAGAAGAAAGTATGCCAGAAAAGGATGATACTATGCTGATTCCAACAGGTACAAAAGAAAGATCATTTGTTGAAGAAATGCTTCCCCATATGGATTCATTATATAATTACGCCATATGGCTGACAAGTGAACACAATGCAGCGAATGATTTGATCCAGGAAACCTATCTCAAAGCCTACAGGTTTTTCGATAAATATGAAAAAGGGACGAACGCACGGGCTTGGCTCTTTCGTATTATGAAAAATTCATACATCAATGATTACCGGAAAAAAACACGTGAACCCGATAATCTTGAGTTTGATGAAAAAGAGTATTCCTATCTCGACTCGATGCATTCAAGTAAAGATACAACCGATGTTCGTGAACTTCTATACCGGAACTTACTTGATGACGATATTAGCGGTGCGCTGGCCGATCTGCCGGAGAACTTTAGAACCGCAATAGTACTCCGCGATATTGAAGGGTTAACATATGAAGAGCTTGCAGAGTTTTTCGATATCCCGATCGGGACGGTACGTTCACGGTTGCATCGCGCACGAAAAGCACTTGGCGAGAAGTTGGTAGAATATGCGCGCGATCGCGGATACGATGTAGAAGAATTTCTTGAATCACTGGATTAACATGCGGGGGTATTATGGGAACAACACATACAGCAGCACGCACCTCGAAAATATCACCGGTATGTATTCATCATATTGCAATCAATGTTAAAGATTTACAGCGATCGATTGATTTTTATAAAGAACTTCTCGGATTCCGGCTTCTTGATCGGGATGAACATTCCGCCAAGCTGTCAATCGGAAATTCCGATATAGTACTCTTTCAACTACCCTCGGATATAAACATAACACCGACAGCCCGGGATACACAATCGACAAGTCTCAACCACATTGCATTTGAGATACATCCGTCATTGTTTGAGCGGTATCATCAGTTGTTGCTAGACAATGATGTTCAAATTACCTTCGGACCGGTAAAGCGCAGACACGGCTATGCACTTTACTTCCTCGATCCCGACGGGAATAAAATTGAATTTTTTTTCAACAATACCTTCAGTAACAGGCACTAACCGGACTGGTATTCCTTTCATATTTTTTGTATACTAATACCTGCAAGTAAACTCCGTTAAAATCTATATCATTACTTTAAACTTACGTATCATACATTATGAATGACATAACTAATAAAGTTGTAGTAATTACCGGTGCGACGAAAGGTCTTGGAGCCGCGCTTGCCCGCGGTTTTACAAAGAAAGGTGCAAAAGTTGCGCTCTGTGCACGCAGCAAAGATGCACTGGTTTCACTTGAAAAAGAAATAACCGATGCCGGCGGTGCAGTGTTCAGTATGCCGATTGATGTGAAAATTCCGGATCACGCAGAGAATTTTGCATTTGAGACACTCAATAGATTTGAACGGGTAGATGCAGTTATTAATAATGCCTCAATTCTCGGACAGCGAGTACCGGTATCAGACTATCAGTATTCAACCTGGAAAGACGTTATCGACGTGAATATTAACGGTACATTTCTGGTAACAAAAGCTTTTCTCCCCGACATGATGAAACGCCGAAGCGGTTCTATAATAAATCTCAGCTCGGGTGTCGGAGCCGTGGGAAAACCGAGATGGGGCGCATACTGCGTGTCGAAATTCGGGGTTGAAGGGTTTTCATACATGCTTGCAGAGGAGATGAGGGATTATAATGTTCGTGTCAATATTGTCAATCCGGGTGCCCTTGCCACCGAAATGCGCCGTGCAGCATATCCGGACGAGGATCAATCGAAATTAAAAAAGCCGGAAGATATTGTTAACGTTTTTCACTATCTGGTATCGGATAAATCGAAAGAGATAACCGGTGAACGAATTAACGCTCAGGATTTCAGGATTCCTTAATCGTTATAGTTTTTTATTCAATTTAATCCTGAAGGTCGTACCTTCACCGACACGGGATTCTTTTATATACAATTTCCCGTGGTGATAATCTTCAATTATACGTTTCGAAAGGCTCAGACCGAGTCCCCATCCTCGCTGTTTCGTGCTGTATCCCGGACGGAAGACATCTTTCCGGTCACGCTTTTCAATACCTTTACCGGTATCACTGATATCAATGTTTAATGACGATCGGGATTCTTTCAGTGTGATAGTAATGGTGCCGGTGTGATTCTCGATTGCATCGAGTGCATTTTTTATAAGATTTTCAATGACCCACTCGAACAGTTCGGTATTAAGATTCGCCCGGTATTCAGCGTCCGTTTCAAAATTGATCGAAACCTGTTTTCTCATTTGTGGAATTCGACGTTCAATATATTCAATAACATGTTGAATTGTTTTGTTTAACGACGTTTGTTTCAGATCGGGCTTTGAACCGATCTTTGAAAATCGTGCTGCGATCTTCCGTAACCGTTCGATATCTCTATCCAGTTCCGGCAATGTCTCCTGAATCTGCGGATTATCTTTTCCGTATTCCCGGAGTAACTCTACCCATCCCATAATACTGGATAGCGGTGTCCCGATCTGATGTGCGGTTTCTTTTGCCATCCCGACCCATATGTTCGACTGTTCACTTCGTTTAATATAGCTGAAGCCGGTATATGCGATGAGCACGAATAATCCTGCAAGTGCCACCTCAACAATTGGCAGCCAGCGAAGCTGTCTGATCAATTCCGATTCACCATAGTGGAGGTGATTGAGCACTATCGTCTCGCCGTTCGATTCATACGTTACCTGGATCGGATCTCTTTGCTGATCCATTTCATGGATGAGGTTGAGCAGGAATTCGCGCTGTCTCTCGGCTGGTACTTCGGGATCAATCCGGATGTTCTTCACATAATCAGTATAAGGATAGATTGGTTCGCGATTTTCATCGGTCAGAATAACGGGAAAATCAATCGCTTTAATGATTTCATCAAAGATAAAAGAAAAATCGCCGTCACCGGTTTCGCCGCTTGCAATGTATTCAAGCGAGCGGGCATACAGATCGGCTACTTCACGTTCCTTTGCCTGCAATTTTTCTACGATTGATTGTGTGTAAAGTAGTAATGCCCCGACAAGAATAATCGCACCGGCAAGCAGAGCAATTTTAAAATTAGCCGACCGCGGGGAATTCCCCATTTTTTTCATCATGCTAATCACACATCCTTGAATATCGTTTGGTCACGCCGTGCCCCGACCGATACAATACGTACCGGTATACCTGTTAACTCCTCAAGCTGGGTGATGTATTGTTTTGCTTCCACAGGAAGATCGCTATAGTGTTTAATTTCTGTCAGTGATTGTTTCCATCCGGGTACTTTTTCATAAACCGGTTGAAGATTATTTAAACGTTTTTCATCGGTGGGGAATGTTTTTAACACTTTTCCGTTCAAACGGTAACCCGTACAGATCGAAATTTCATCGAGATGGCTGAGGACATCGAGTTTGGTCAATGCCATCTCCCGAATGCCGTTCACCCGGGCGGAATACGTGAGCAGCATTGCATCAAACCAGCCGCACCGGCGAGGCCGACCTGTCGTTGCACCGAATTCATTACCCCATTTTCGTAACTGTTCTCCATCGGCTCCCGTTAATTCCGTCGGAAACGGACCGTTGCCGACACGCGTAGTGTATGCCTTTACGATACCGGTAATTTTAGTTATAGCCGTAGGCGGTATGCCGAGGCCGGTACAAGCTCCGCCGCTTGTCGGGTTTGACGATGTGACATAGGGATAGGTACCGTGATCGATATCGAGCAGCGCTCCCTGGGCACCCTCTGCCAGAATGGTTTTTCCTTCTGCGAGAGCATTATTAAGGTAATAAGATGTATCGGTTATAAAATCATCAATCTGTTTATCGAATTCCTGATACTGTTCAATAATATCATCGACGTTCAACTCATCTTTGCCGTAAATCTGCTTCAGCATCTTATTTTTTTCTTCAAGATTTATTTTGATCTTGCTGCAAAGAATATCGCGGTCAAGCAGATCGACTATGCGAATTCCGCTGCGGGTAAATTTGTCAATGTAGGCAGGACCGATACCCCGCCCTGTAGTACCGATTTTTGCTCCCTGTTCCTCGCGCAGGGTATCAAGCAATTTATGATAGGGCATAATGAGATGTGCATTATGGCTGATAAGTAACCGTCCCTTTATAGCAAGCCCGAAGGAACGGAGCATTTCAATTTCCTCAAGCAGCGCCGCGGGATCAACCACAACACCATTGCCGATAACACAGGTGACGTTTTCACTAAATATACCCGACGGAATCAGATGCAGAATATATTCCTGTTTACCAATGACGACGGTATGCCCGGCATTTGCCCCGCCCTGATAGCGTGCCACGATATCGACGTGCTCACTCAAATGATCGACAATTTTTCCCTTACCTTCATCGCCCCATTGTGACCCCACAATGACGTGCACTGGCATAGATAAATCCCTTTCTGTTGTAAGTACAAACGTAAAAAAACTCCGGTGGGATTGTCATCCGATCCCTGTGCCGGAGTTTTATAAACAAGCCATATATCCTGGTACTTTAAGTAAAACTGTTTTGTGCTTCCTCAACGGAAGAGTAGTTCGGGAACACCGATTGCAATTTAGCAACGGTCAACAGCGTTTCGACTTTTGGCGAGGCCTTTGCAATCTTGAGATCACCACCCATATTTCGCATTGCCGTCAAACCACCGATCAACATACCGAGCCCTGAACTGTTTATTACATTGATACCCGAGAGGTCAAGTATAACTTGCTTGACGCCTTTATCACCAAGCTCGTGGAGTTTTTCATTCAATTGTAATGCATCCGGCCCGCCCATCACATTTCCATGGAGTTCGATGATCGCCGTACCGTTTTGTTCGCTAAGTGATAATTCCACGGTGTATTCCTTGTTAATTGTTTTAGGAAACTTTGTGCGCTGCTTTTGCTTTTTGCTGTGAGCGGTTTACCCATTCAATAACCAGAGCGCTTGCAATATAAATTGATGAATAGGTACCGATAATAACACCAATTATCAGCGTGAATGCAAAACCGCGCGTTACTTCACCACCGAAGACGAATAGGATAACAAGCACGATAAGTACCGTACCCGAAGTTATGATCGTCCGGCTCAGTGTATCATTAATGCTCTTGTTGATCACATCGTACAGGCTCCAGCTCCGGTAGAGTTTGAGGTTCTCACGGATTCGGTCAAACACAACCACGGTATCGTTCACCGACAGACCAATAATGGTGAGGAACGCTGCAATTATATGTTGCGAAATCTCGAGATTAAGATATGGTGACGTTCCGTGCAAGAGCACGAGCAATCCAAGTGCGACAAGAACATCGTGGAAGATTGCTGCAACCGCGCCCATACCATAAACAAACTTAAACCGGATTGCAATGTAGCCGAGTATTGCAAATAAAGCAACGATGATTGCCATTGTTGCATCGCGTCTTAATTCAGCTCCGATGGCCGGACCGATTGAATCTTCCCGTAGAACTATTGTTGGGTTGTCGGGGAAATTCTCGGCTAACAAGCTGAGTATCACATCGCGGGTACGTTGATCGCCGTGATCCATCTCTATTGTACGAATGAGTATATCTTCCGGTGCACCGAAGGTTCTGATGACAGCCTGATCAAATCCCGCCTCAGTCATAACAGCACGAATATCGCCGACCGGAACCGCTTCTTCAAATTCAACGACCAGTTCAGTTCCGCCGACGAAGTCTATTCCGAGCTCCAGCCCTTTGGTCACGATAGCACCCATACCGACCATAATTACAACCAATGAGACTACAAAAAAGTATTTCCGCAGGCCCATGAAATCAATATTTGTTTGCCCTAATATACGCATCTAAAAAATCTCTCCTTCAAAAGAATAAAATTTTGCAATTATCCAAAGCTTACTTTTGCACCTTTGCGTTCTGTCAGTGAATCGAAGATAACCCGTGTGATAACGATTGCACTGAATAAGCTTGCTGCGATACCGATCATAAGCGTCAGCGCGAAGCCCTGAACAGGTCCGGTACCGAAGTTATACAAAATAACGCCTACCATAAATGTCGTGATGTTGGCGTCGAAAATAGCACTAAATGCCTTTGCGTACCCGGAGTCTATAGCTGCCCGGAGCGTTTTTCCGGTCACCTGTTCCTCACGGATACGTTCGAATATCAGTACGTTTGCATCGACCGCCATACCGATGGTTAGAATTATACCTGCAATACCCGGTAATGTTAGGGTCGCCTGGAAACCTGCAAGGACGCCAAGGATAAATAATATGTTAAAGAGCAATGCAAGATCGGCTATTGAACCTGCAGTGTTGTAGTAAACGATCATAAAGATTATCGTTAAGCCCATTGCAAGGATCATCGAGTTTAAGCCCCGGCGAATGGAATCTTCACCGAGTGACGGTCCGACTGTCCGTTGCTCTACAATTGCCACCGGTGCAGGCATTGCACCCGCTTCGAGAATAATTTCAAGCAGCCGCGCTTCATCAATGTTGGCCATTCCTTCGATCTGTGAACGGCCGCCGGTAATACGCGACCGGACAACCGGTGCTGAGAATACTGCATCGTCGAGTACGATTGCAATCTGACGACCTATATTGGCTCCGGTAATTCGTGCCCACTCACGCGACCCTTCACTATCCATCGACATTGTGACAATCGGTTGGTTATATTGAGGATCAATTGTGGCTTGTGCACTGGTAATTACACCTCCGGTAAGTTCCGGAGTTTCGTGTACTGCATATAATGCGTAATATTCTCTGCCTTCGGATATGAATTGCTCATTTGCCGACCAGACAAATTGAAAATTATCGGGAATTAATTCCCGGATTTCCGGACGTGCAAGAATTCTGTTTACCCTGTCACGATGATGTTCTGCAACATAGGAGACTCCTGTTCCCTGCTGATCGGGTCGGACATAATAAAGGAAGGGATGCTGTCTCTCTATCTCTTCTTCGGCAAGTTGCGGATCAAATTCCGGTGTCTCAAGTGTGTCGACATCGATATCCTCGAGTGCATCCGGGTCTTCCTGTTCCTGTGCAAGATACGCATCGATTCGCTCTAAGACGGTAAAGACAATTTCAGGTTCACGCAGCAGTTTAAATTCCAGCATCGCTGTTCCCTGTAAGAGCTGGCGAACTTCTTCTTCATCGGTAACGCCGGGTAACTCGACAATGATACGCCGTGCGCCCATTCGTTGAATACCGGGCTCAGCTACGCCGTACTGGTCGACGCGGTTTCGAACAATCTGAATTGCACGATCTATCGCACCGTCAGCGTTGCTCTGTAAATTATTCAGGATTTGCTCGTCAGTATCTCGTATACTGCCGTAATACCGGCTCAGCCTGATGCCGGCTTCACTGAAAGTTCTTCCAAATATATCGAGGACCGGCTCTTCGCCTCTGGCGGCTTCTGTGCGCACCTGCTCCATTAACTGTTCAAATTGATCGTCTTTGTTTTCTGCAAGCTCATCGAGCAATCTGGTGATATCCACTTCAAGCACAACCCGCATACCACCCTGCAGGTCGAGACCAAGCTTCATACGCTGGAGACGGGCTTGCCGGATTTTTTCTTCGTGCTCTTCAAAGTAAGCTACACTGTCTGCACCGCTGAGCTCCTCAAGTCGTTGCGTGTGTTGATAATCTTGATAGGTCGGATATAGAAAATATAATGACAATCCGATTGCGGCCAGGATAACTATGATTTTTGTGCGGTTTTTCTTCACAAAACCTTACCTCCCTCAAACAGAGAATTTATTGTGTTGAAACAATTTAGTGATTAATTAGTGTTTATATATATAGGTTCAAGAACTAAAAATATAATTGAAAAAGTGGCAAAAGTCAATAAAAAATTGCTTTTTAACGCAATCTCAATTATATTAAATGTTTGTCAACTAATTGAGATTTCAGCAGCTTATTTAATTACCTCGAACGCTAAGGAGTGTGTGAGATATGCCATTAATGAATAAATTACGCGACAATACCCTGACCATTATGATCGGGCTCGTTATCGCGTTTGTTATTATGATTATCTTTGAGTGGGGAATGGATTTCGGTGGGATGGGCGGTCAACAACGCCAGCAAAATTATGTCGGTAAGGTAAACGACCGCGAGATTACCTATCAGGAATTCTCTAATGTGATGCACAATGTCACCGAAATGCAGCGGCAACAATTTGGCGGTGAAATAGATGATGAATTTATGGGTTTCATTCGTGAGCAAGTATGGGAAAATCTCGTTAATGAAATCCTGCTTGAAGAAGAAATTCGCCGCAGGAGTATTCAGGTTACCGACGATGAGATCGTAAACTGGGTGTACGGTGAACATCCCCCGCAATTTCTCCGTCAGCAGTTTACCGACGAAGATGGTAATTTTGATCGCCAGGCGTATGATATGGCATTGAGCGATCCCCGGAACAGGGAGCAGGTAATGCAGCTTGAGCAGATGTTGCGGCAGCAACGAAAGCAGGAAAAGTTGCAGAGTTTACTGATGTCATCGATCAGGGTTACTGAAGGAGAAATCCGGCAGCGATTCAAGGAAGAAAATATCCGGATGGATACCCGCTATGTGGTTATCGATCCGAACACAATTGTTGCTTCCGATGAGGTGACTGTTACCGATGAAGAAATACAGCAATATTATAACGCAAATCCTCAGCGTTTTATGAACCCACCCCAGCGGAATCTGAAATACGTACGGTTTCCCTTTGAACCATCTGAAGCAGACGAACAGGACGTGATCAGGGAAATTGAGGAGTATAAAGCACGGGTTGAAGCGGGTGAGGATTTTCTTGAACTCGTGGAGAATTACTCGCACACTCCATTTGCAGATGCATATTTCAGACCGGGCGATCTGTCACCCGAAAAAGAACGGGCAGTATTCGGCAACGAACCCGGTGATATTGTCGGACCGGTCATTGATGACGACGGTGCACATCTTATAAAAATAATCGATACCCGTACCCGCGATGAGGAGTTCGTTCAGGCACAGCATATTCTCTTGCGATATGATGAAGAGAAAGATAGTGCTGAAGTTCAACAAAGAGCAGATGAATTGATTGCAAAAATCAATGATGGTGCAGACTTTGCAGAGTTAGCACGTGAATATTCCCAAGATCCGGGTTCGGGTCAACGCGGCGGCGATCTCGGCTGGTTTGGCAGAGGTCGTATGGTTCCGCAGTTTGAAGAAGCAGCATTCGGTGCACAGGTTGGTGAAGTTGTCGGCCCTGTTGAATCACAATTTGGACTTCATATTATTAAGGTGAATGAGCGTACAAACCGTCAGGTGAAGTTTGCAACACTTCATTTACCGATTGAGGTTACATCATTTACACGAAACGAGATCTTTGATGAAGCATCAGATTTTGCCTATGTTGCAGATAGAAGAAATTTTGAAGAAGAAGCGGACTATTTCGGTTTAGAAGTTCACGAGACAGGATATTTCTCTGAAAACGGTGTAATACCGGGAATCGGACAAAGCGAACAGGTCATGCGATTTGCATTTGAATACCGTACCGGTACTGTTAGTGATGTACTCGAGGTTCGTGACGGTTATGGAATATTTCTGATAACCGATAGCCGGCGGGAGAGTGTGAAACCGCTGGATGAAGTTCATTCTGAGATTCGTGCTGAACTGGTACGTGAGAAAAGAAGAGAAATGGCAAGAGAGCGTGTTAAGGAGATTCGGGATCAGCTTGAAGGAAGCTCACTGGAGGAAATAACCGAGATCGAGCCGTCGTTCCGTATCCGTGAAGCGAGCGATATCGGTATAAATTCCAGCATATCGGGTGTGGGCCGTGATAATAAATTTATCGGGGCAGCGTTAGGTCTCGAACGTGGTACAGTATCACAACCGATTGAAGGAACACGAAATTTCTATCTAATAGAAGTAATAGACCGAACCGAATTTGATGAGGAACAGTATGCTGAAGAACGGGAGAGTTTAAAAGGACAGATATTGCAATCCAAGCGTCAACAGTTCTTTACTCAGTGGCTTGATAGTCTTCGTGAAGAAGCTGAAATCGTTGATAACCGGTATATGTTTTTCCGGTAAGCTGATCTATTATAATCATATTGTAACGGGATGTTCTTAATATTTTTTGTGGGAGCATCCCGTTTTTTTATGATGTGTTAGATTAATCACCCGCCAGAAATATAGTAATCTTCCATTCACTATCGGTCTTTACAAAAAATACCCTATAATCAATCGGGCCTCTGGTAACTGTACGTTTTACATATCCGGTTTTGTCCGGGGGTACATATATTTTGACCCAAACATTGTTATACCAGCTGTAATCATATTCTACTATAGTATAGGAGAGGTGTGTTACAATACATGCAGTTGTGTCCGGTTTTTTATAGACCGGAACGTCATCTTCGGTAATAGCCAGGTAATTGAAAGCATCGTATTCGTTTGGCCACATTGAATATACATACGGTGCGATGAAATGTGTTGAACCGCTGAACGTACCGCCGAGAGAGAGTACCGAGTGGAGTGCAGTCCAGAGATCTGTGTACCAATCCGGATCGGAAAGTCTTCGCCTGAGTTCTTCGATTCCATATCCGCCTCCGAAATCAAGCTTAACTTCCGGATGAAAGACTGAAAGCACGTATGATGTATCTCGCTCTATGACCGCCTGAATAAGCCGTTCACGGAATTCATAAAAAGCGGAATCCAGCGCCGCTTCATCGGTAAAAGGCAGAACTGTAAGTTCATCTGTCAATTTATCCGGCGTATCCTGAGCAGATAGAAATATCAGGAAAAGTAATAGTAACATAATTTTCAGTATCATAAAAGAATATAAACTTTTTACTATACCATTGCGAATTTATTTTAGAAATTTTCATATATTGTACCCTATGGCACGAGTCAAATTAAACCTACCGGATAAATTTGTATTTACAACGCAAATCCCCGTTCGTATAACCGATATCAACTACGGCGGGCATCTCGGTAATGATGCGTTATTATCCATCATTCACGAGGCACGGCTTCAATTTCTTACCTATTACGGATATTCAGAGATCGATATAGAAGGACGCAGCATTATTATGGCAGATGTTGCGATTGTGTACAAAGCCGAAGTATTTTATGGTGATACACTGCAGGTGGATATCGCCGTTACCGATTTACAAAATATGGGATGCGATTTGATTTATCGAGTTACGAATGCTGCAAAAGGTACTGAAGTTGCAAGAGTAAAAACCGGCATTGTATTTTTCGATTATGATGCCCGTAAACCTGTCGCGATGCCTGACGGGTTCAGGAAACATTTCCAATAATACTATACATTACCAGACATTTCAGGGATACTACTATGTTCATAATATTTTTAATTGCTATAATTCTTGTTGCTGCTCCTGTAGCGGCTGAAGAACAGGGGGTTGACATCCTCATCGTGTATTACTCAATGACTGGAAATACCGAAGCTATGGCACACGCAGTTGCAGAAGGTGTCCGGTCGGTTGAGGGCGCTGTAGTAACAGTCAAAAAGGTGGATGAGGTTGTTAAGGATGATCTTGTCCGTGCAGACGGTATCATACTCGGTTCCCCGAGTTACTATGCAAACGTGGCTACACCCATGAAAGAATTTATCGATAAGTGGTATTTCGATTTTGAATTACCCTTGTTCGATAAAGTTGGAGGAGCGTTTGCTGCCGGTGGAAGCAGAACGGGCGGTCAGGAGTTGGTTGTCATTTCAATGCTTATGGCAATGATGAACAATGGCATGATAATAGCCGGACCGTTGTATGAGGCATGGGGAACCTTCGGTGCCACATCCATGACCGATTCGGCGCCGCACGACGGAGTCGATGAGTATGAGCTGAGCGACTGTCGGCTACTCGGCGAGCGTGTTGCCCGTGTTGCTATGCGTATGAGGTGATTATACAGATTGACTCAGGTAGTCTGCTTAAACTCTTTTTGATAATATAAAATAAAAATTATCATGTTCGACTCTGATTGGTTCAAATTGAGTCGCTTCGAGTTGGCGTACCACTTCCTGAGGTTCCGGCAGGAAATCATCTTCTAATACACCGCCCGTTTCTCTATGAATCCGGTTGATTTCATGGGAGGGGTGAAGATGAATAATGCCAAAGCTGCCTCCCGGTCGTAATACCCGGTGGCATTCATCAAGGAAGATCGCTTTATCTATGACATGCGGATATACTGCAAGTGCTATAATGCCGTCAATCGTTTCGGTTTTTAATGGTATACGATGGGTATCTGCTTGCAGCAGTAAATTAACTGATGATATTCTGTTCGCTTTTGCCTGTTCGATCATTTTTGACGATAAATCGAGTGCAATAACTTCGTAATCATTAAGATAGGGAAAGGTAATACCGGTGCCGCAGCCGATATCAAGTATCGTTTTTCCCGGTGCTGCTTTTAGCGTTTCAGAAATCGTATATTGTAAAATTTCTGTGTTTTGTTCCGAATGTTCGGATGACCAATTATCAGCAACGGTGTCAAAGAATTGTTTTTTATTTTTAAGGGGATGTTCTACGGTTATCATAACAAGCTCCCGCAACGTTAATATCTGCTCATCACGTTTCGTGGTGGTGGTTTACAGCAATTGAATTTTGAATCGATTTAAGAGAAGGGTCGGCTCTTCTCTTAAAAGGTACTTCTTTTTTATACGAAAGTCAAAAACAAAAGTTGCATCCTATATGACTTTCATTATATTATAACACACTATGAGAAAAATCATTCCCGTACTCATACTATTTTTTTTAATCGCTGCCTGTGAGAATCCCATAACATTTGTGTGGGATGTACGGGTGGAGACTGATTCAGAAACGTACACTTTTCCTGAGACTGTTACTGTAAGCATTAATAATGAGTCTGAAAATCCGGTAGATATTCGATTGTGCGACGGAGATCCATATTATGAACTTCAGAGGCAGGTCGGTGTAGAATGGCAAGCTGTCATTGTGACCGATTGTCCGGGTGATGAAATTTTTGAGTCACTTGCTGTCGGGCAGAATAGGATGTTCTCGATAGATCTTTCTATCATAGAGGACGAGGAAGAAGTTGCCGGCACATACCGGTTAAAAGTGGTCGTGTATCCCGATGGAGAGCGTATAGTCAGGCTGCCGGAGTCGATGCGGATTTCAAATACATTCATTGTAAGTGAGTCTGAATAAGGGAATAGTAACCTATGGTCGATACACTGCGTTCAATTTGGATCTGGACATCAGCATCTTTTCTTATCCTAATCTGGTTTCCATCTCTATCAATTGTCCGATTTTTTGATCGCGATCCGGTACGGTACACAACGGGACGATGGTTCCGCCGGCTTGGAGCGGTTCTCACCAAAGCCAATCCACTCTGGAAGTTAAGGATATCGGGTGAAGTAATTACCGATATACGCCGGCCATATGTGATCGTGAGTAATCACCAGTCATTTGCGGATATTCCGTTAATAGCAAACTTACCGTGGGAAATGAAATGGCTCGCGAAAGCGGAGCTGTTCAAGCTTCCGATTGTGGGTTGGATGCTCCGGATGTCGGGTGATATACCGGTTGACCGAAAAAATAAACGCGCAGCTGCGCAGGCGTTTATGAGAGCATATCGATATCTCTCTCAAAAATGTTCGGTAATTTTTTTTCCAGAAGGTACGCGCTCATCCGACGGCTTGGTGCATCGATTTACCGATGGTGCGTTTCAGCTTGCCATCCGGGCTCAGGTGCCGATCCTGCCGCTCGTCGTTGAAGGCTCCCGTGATTGCCTTCCGAAACGATCATGGAAATTCGGTCAATCACGCGATATCTTTTTAAAAGTATTACCGCCGGTTGAAACAAAAGATCTAACTCCCGCCGATGCAGAAGAACTTCGCGACCGTATACGGAACCTTATCATACATCAAATTGCTGAATGGCGCGGCACTGAACCCGAAAAAGTTGATGCTATTCGATTACACGCAGGATAATGTTATCATTAGTTTATTACCAGTAGGAGGTAATCATGGAACACATCATCGAGAACATCGAAGCATTTTTATGGTCTTTAGTTTTTATCGCTGTCGCGGTTATTGTCGGTTTGGTACTTCATTTTCTGCTCTTTCAGATAATCAGAAAAATTGCCCGGCGGCGTAATCAGGTACTTGATACTTCAATACTGAAACATTTACGGGCACCATTACGATTACTCTTCCCGTTGATTGTAATCCGCATAAGCATACCGGCACATTCGATTGCTATTCCTTCCGATGCGGTCGGCTATTTGTCGATAGTAATGAGCACGATATTAATTATAACAGTTGCGTGGATATTGATACGCGTAACGAATGTTATAGAGGATATAGTTCTGCATCAGTACAAAATCGATGTAAAAGATAATCTCGAGGCCCGAAAAATTTTCACGCAAATGGATATCGTGCGGAAGATCTTCATCTTCATTATTTGTATTTTATCATTGGCAGCAGTGCTGATGAATTTTGAGAACTTTCGCCACATCGGAACAAGTTTACTTGCATCGGCAGGTGTTGCTGGACTTATCATCGGTTTCGCCGCACAGCGTACTATTGCGAATGTCCTTGCCGGCTTTCAGATTGCCCTCTCCCAGCCGATTCGCATTGATGATGTTGTGATCGTCGAAAATGAATGGGGACGAATTGAGGAAATAACGCTTACCTATGTGGTTGTTGCAATTTGGGATATGAGACGATTAGTATTGCCCATCAGTTACTTTATCGAGCAGCCGTTTCAAAACTGGACACGAACTTCGGCTGATATTCTCGGTACTGTGTTTTTGTATGTTGATTACACCATCCCGATCAATGAAATCCGTAAGGAGCTTGGCAGGATATTACAACAATCAGAATACTGGGACGGTAAAGTATGGCGGTTACATACAACCGAAGCCAAAGAGCAAACAGTTGAAATTCGGGCGTTAATGAGTGCTCCCGATTCAGGCGCTGCGTGGGAACTCAGATGCGAAGTGCGCGAGAAGTTGATTGAATTTGTTCAGAAAAATTATCCCGACGGGTTGCCCAAATTCAGAACCGAAATTCAGAATGATTGGAATAATGGTTCCGGCAAAACTAAAAAGATCAGAGGCGGAAAATAATAATTTGTTATTTTACCGGATAATGCATAATTTTGAATTCCGACAGACTACACACTAAGCTCCGGGAGCTTTTCTATGTGCAACTATAGATATACAGTATTATTTATTGTAATCTTTTCGCTTTTCAAAGGATGTGCACCGGAAGAAACAACGATTGATCTTCCCGAAATCCGTGAACGGGGAGAGTTGGTTGCGATTACGAGTTATAGCCCAATCAGCTATTTTATCTATCACGGCCAACCGATGGGTTATGAGTATGAATTACTTCAGCTGTTGGGCGAACATATGGATTTACCGGTCAACATAAAATTGGCCAGGGGCATCGGTGAAATGATTGAAATGCTTGAAGAGGGTGAAGGGGATTTGATTGCATATAGTTTAACGGTTACGGCTAACCGTCGTGAGAGACTCGCATTCACCGAACCGATGAATGTTACACAACAGGTTCTCGTACAGCGAAAACCGGATGACTGGCAACAGATGAGACTTCACGAAATTGAGAACGAATTGATACGGAGTGCGATTGATCTTGATGGAAAAACGATACACGTTCGAAAAGGATCGGCATACGTAACCCGTATGGAGCATTTGTCGCGTGAAATCGGTGGTGAAATAGAGATCATAGAAGCGCCGGGTGAAGTAACAACCGAGGAACTTATTCGTATGGTAGCTGAGGGGGAGATAGAATACACTATCTCCGATGAAAATATTGCCAGTATTAATGCCGCCTTTTACCGGAATATTGACATAGAGACACCGGTAAGTCTTCCGCAGCAAACTGCGTGGGCTGTTCGACCGACATCACCGGAATTATTGGAAACAATTAATGCGTGGCTGCTCAAGGCTCAAAATGATGCAGATTATTATGTTATTTATAATAAGTATTATGAAAACCGGCGAGCGTTCAGCTCACGGTATGCAAGCGACTACTTCCCGATAACCGGCGGTTCTATCTCACCCTACGATGAGATATTGAGAGAACAATCAGAACAAATTAACTGGGACTGGAGAAAACTTGCAGCACTTGTCTATCAGGAATCACAATTCAGGCCGCGGGCACGTTCATGGGCCGGAGCTGTTGGCCTGATGCAATTGATGCCCCGTACCGCTCGTGAATTCGGCGCTACCGATCCTTATAATCCCGAACAAAATATACAGGCGGGGGTAAAATTTCTGCAATGGCTTGATGATTACTGGCGGGAACATATTGAAGATGAGGAAGAACGCTTGAAGTTTGTCATTGCATCTTTTAATGTCGGGCAGGGTCATGTTCAGGATGCACGCCGCCTTGCCGAAAAGTATGACGCAGATCCGGATATTTGGAACGATAACGTAGAGCGGTTTATGTTGAAAAAGTCAAACCCGGATTATTACAATGCAGAAGTTGTCAGTTTTGGATATGCGAGCGGTATCGAACCGGTTACCTATGTTGAAAATATTTATAATTTGTATGAACACTATAAGAAGTTTATAGACTAATGTTATGACCACAACGTTACATTCAGACACAATAACTCACGGTATCAGGGTAATCGCGGATGCGAAGTATGTGCCGGAACGATCACATCCCGAAGAAGGATATTACTTTTTCTCTTACAAAATTACCATTAAAAATGAAGGTCCGGAATGGGCTCGACTGCTCTCAAGACACTGGATTATCATTAACGCGTATGGTGATCGTGACGATGTTCAGGGACCCGGGGTAATAGGACAAAACCCAGGACTTGCACCGGGTGAGTCGTTCGAATATACGAGCTTTTGTCCCTTGAATACCGAATGGGGAACGATGGAAGGATCATATCGAATGCAGCGGAAGAACGGAGAGGAGTTTGATGTGGATATCGGGAGATTTTATATGACGACTACCGCTCCTGCTTATGATTAAACCGGAATTCTATGAGCCGCTTTAAGGTATTTATCGAATATGAGGGAACTCGTTACCGGGGCTGGCAATATCAAAAAAATGCGCCTACCATACAGGGAGAGTTACTCAAAGCGGCACAGCATGTTTTTAAGACAGACGCTATAGAATTTTATGGATCGGGGAGAACCGATGCAGGTGTGCATGCAATTCTTCAGGTGGCGCATCTTGATGTGCGTACAATGCTTGCGCCTGAAATCATTACCAAAAAATAAACGATACACTACCGCATGATATTGCTATAGTTGAAACCGCAAAGGCACCCGATCATTTTCACGCGCGCCATGATGCAGTTGCCCGTAGTTATTTATATCAAATCGCACGACGGCGTACTGCATTCGGTAAACGGTTTGTCTGGTGGATCAAAGATGCGCTTAATGTCGATACGATGACACAAGCCGCCGAAAATTTTGTCGGTATGAAAGATTTTAAATCGTTTACTGCAATTGAAACCGAAGAGCAATCGACGAAGGTTTTAATTGATGAATGTACACTTCAGACAACGGGTGATTTACTTGTAATCAGAATTACCGGTTCGCATTTTATCTGGAAGATGGTAAGACAGATTGTCGGTATCCTTGTTGAGGTTGGGCGGGGAAAAATGCAGCCGGCTGATATCGAGCGTTTTTTTCAAACCCAATCAGACCGGCCGGCAAAAGTAACCGCTCCGCCTTCAGGTTTGTTTCTTGAACGAGTATATTATAAAGGCGACAGAAAAAATACTGCAATCAAACCGGTGTTGCCGGTACCGACAAAGCAAGAACTTGGCATATATATACAAATCGCAACTCAAAAGAAAAGGAGTTACCATGACAATCAGAAATAATAGTATAGCGCTCCTGAGCGTATTTTTATTGTTTATAGCAGGATGTGCGCCGGAGGAAGTTCCCGATCAGGATGTTGATTTCCATACGTTTGCTAACGTTGATGATGTAGTCGTCACGCATATGGATCTCGATATGGTAATAAACTTTGATGAAAAGATTATATCCGGACGTGCATCATTACAACTGAATAATCTGACAGGTACCGAGGAAGTGGTACTCGATACACGCGACCTTACAATCGAACGGGTGACTTTGGATGATGGAGATGAATTAGCCGAATTTTCGCTCGGTGAGTTTGTTGATTACCTCGGGCAGCCGCTGACTATTTCAATAAGTCACGAAACCGAAAGAGTTAATATATATTATCAAACATCACCCGAAGCCGCAGCATTACAATGGCTTGAACCTGAACAAACGATGGGTGGTGAACATCCATTTCTCTTCACACAATCACAGGCAATACTTGCCCGGACATGGGTGCCTTGTCAGGATACACCCGGAAGCCGAATAACGTATACCGCACGCGTTGAAGTACCTGAAGGATTGATGGCAGTGATGAGTGCTGAAAATCAACAGGAAAGAAGTCCCGACGGTATTTATGAATTTACTATGCCGCAGACGATTCCGACGTATTTGCTCGCACTCTCCGTTGGCGATTTCGATTACAGTCCACTCAGCGATCGTATAGGGGTGTATGCAGAACCTGATATACTTGAAGAAGCGGCATGGGAGTTTGCCGATACCGAAGATATGATGGTTGAAGCGGAATCAATGTATGGTGCTTATCGATGGGGACAATATGATATTATGGTATTACCGCCGAGTTTTCCGTTCGGCGGTATGGAAAATGCACGGCTAACCTTTGTAACACCGACGATCATTGCCGGTGATCGGTCGTTACTATCGCTCATCGCACACGAATTAGCTCATTCCTGGGCAGGAAATTTGGTGACGATGGCAACCTGGAACGACTTCTGGATTAACGAAGGTTTTACTTCATATATGACCAATCGTATTATGGAGGCGGTGTACGGCCGCGATTATGCCGAAATGTTATGGCATCTTGATTATCAGGAACTTGTCGCAACTATAGAAGAGATGGGAGAAGATAATCCTGATACTCGCTTACATCTTGATTTACGCGGCCGCGATCCGGATGACGGGATGACCGCAATTGCATATATTAAAGGAGCATTCTTTTTGAAGATGCTTGAAAACAATCTCGGAAGAGAACGGTTCGATGAGTTTCTCGTACATTACTTTAATACATTTGCATTTCAGACTATGACTTCTGAAGCTTTTCTCACATACTTTCGTCAGTCGGTGTTAGAAGATCCGATCAGGGAATTTCCTGCAGAGAATCCGGATGAGATCGACCTTGAAGAACAATTAATGCTTGATGAATGGGTGTATGGAACGGGGCTTCCTGATAATATACCAGTAATTTATTCAGACGAGTTTGCCAGCGTAGAAGATGAGATAGAATCCTGGGTGACCGGAACAGATGCTGCTGAGTTAGATGTTGAAAACTGGACGACACATCACTGGTTACATTTTCTTATGAATCTGCCGGAAGAATTAACACACAATCAAATGGTAGAACTCGATAATACATTTACCTTTACCCAAACAGAAAACTCGGAAATACTTAACGCATGGTTGCTCCATGCTATTGAGCATCAATATGCAGAAGCGTATCCGGCGCTGGAAGAATTTCTCCTCAGCCAGGGTCGAAGAAAGTTTTTGATGCCGTTGTATTCTAAACTTGCTGAAACACCCGAAGGCCTGGAAATGGCACACGAAATTTATCGCGACGCCCGGCCAACGTATCATCCGATTTCTTATAATTCAATCGACGAAGTACTTGATTGGCAAAATTAACCGGTAAAGTTATTCGCAATAAAATATTGGTAAATTGAACAAATTCTGGGGAAAATTGGGTAAAAATTTTTCAGAAAAAATTATCGAAGCTATTGCAGATATCAAATAAAAATCGTAAGATGTATACAACATTAATAACAGGGTAAGGGAGAACTTCTTTAAAAGTTTAAAATTAAGTTCTACTAAAATTCACGGTGCCGGTGCTCTAGCCTGTGATAACTCCCCTGATGTACTCCCCAAAACAATAGACGCCGGTGCCGTGATTTTTTTTATGCCTTCCACAAAAAACAAAACATAATTCAGTATGCAGTTGCATTTTAAAGTGTATGGTGAAGGATGTCCGGTTATTATTTTACACGGATTATTCGGTACGCTCGATAATTGGTATACGATCAGTAAGAAATTAAGTGATAGCTATCGGGTATATGCTGTTGATCAACGGAATCATGGCCGGTCACCGCACCACCATAGTCACACGTATGATGATCTGGCCAATGATCTGTATCTCTTTATGCATGAGCAAAACATCGATGCTGCCCATGTAATAGGTCACTCGATGGGAGGGACTGCCGCAATGCAATTTGCCGCACAACGCACCGATATGGTCGGGAAATTAATTGTCGTTGATATGGCGCCGCGGGATTACAAACCGAGACACGATTTTTTATTTAAAACTTTTGATGCAATAGATCCGGAACAATTCGCTCGCCGGAGAGATATAGATAACGCACTTAAAAAATATTTACCTGACGATGCGGTTCGCCAATATATATTGAAAAATATTATCCGGGATGAAAAGGGCCACTATCGCTGGAAGTTCAATCTTGCTGCAATCCGGGAAAATTACCGGTCGATTATTTCGGGACCGGATATTGATAAACCTGTTGTAAAACCAACATTATTTATAAAGGGAGGACAATCCTCGTATATCACTGATGAGGATATCGGTACAATACAACAGCTCTTTAAGAATGTAAAAATCGAAACAATACCGGATGCAGGACACTGGACTCATTCCGATGCACCGGATTCATTTCTTGAAATTGTGCAAAATTTCCTTGCTGCTTCGGGCTGACGGCATATATGGATGTGGTATATAAATTACAATTTACGTATTTTATATATGATGTATCAGGATACCATATTATCACGCAGGGTACGGTGAAACACTATGACGATTATACATACTATACTGAGATCGATTATTATAATGAGCTTCCTGGTGTTTGGTGTAATGGATGGATATACCCAGGAGCAAACTCGCACGATCAGCGTCAAAGGATTGTATACTTCCTCCTCTCGTTTATTTCCTTCTCCAGATGCGGACGACGAGGTGGCTCGTTTCCGGTATAATTCACTCGATCACATATTCGGTTATGGTGCAGATGTCAGACTAGCTATTCCAAGGATTAATGTAATTCTCGGTATAACCGTTGAGTACCTCACAAAAACGGATGATTTCATCACACGATACGAACAGGAAGATGAGGCGTACTTCGTACCGACTATTGATGGCTATCATATCATACCCATAGAATTAAGCGGTTATTTTTTAATTCCGATTAGCAGTGAACGGCTTCGGTTTTATATTGGCGGCGGTGCGGGTGTTTATCTCGGGCGGCGAACCTATGAGATCGGCGACGCACAATCGAAATCACTTGAACAATCGGTTTATTGGGGAATTCATGTCGTGAGCGGTATTGATTATTTTTTTCACTCGCACATTGGCATGCGGTTCGAGATGAAATTCCGCGATCCCGATATCGAAACCCGAAATCGTTTCGAGGATGATACGGTAACCTATGCGGGGAGAACATTTGATTTGCCGGCAGGTGATGTTCCGTCGCGCATTAATGTTGATGGTATTTCCTTTACACTCGGAATGGTTTTTAGATTTTAATTTATAAATTGAAACTCATCAATCTTTTTCGTACTTTCAAATAATTTTCATATACTAATTGCCGGAGTGGTTCAGGTGAAACGTAAGCATATCTTCCTGACCGGCTTTATGGGCAGCGGAAAAAGTACTATCGGTCCGGTGCTTGCACAGGCACTCGGATTTGGTTTTGTCGATCTCGACGAAGAGATCGAGAGCCGGGAAGAACAATCGATAGAAGAAATTTTTCAGGTAGCCGGCGAACCGCACTTCAGGTCGCTCGAGCGGCAGTATTTGCAGCGTTTCATTGAAGAGAGTAGTTCGGTTTTTGCACTCGGCGGCGGTACCGTAACCATTGAGGGGCTACTTCAGGATCTGAAGCGGAATGGGATTCTGGTATATCTTAAAACTGATGCCGAGGAACTGGTAGCACGGCTTCAGGGACACACGCACCGACCGCTTTTACGGGGGAAGGATGGACGCTCACTGAGTGAGGTGGAATTGCATAAAAGAATTGATTTGCTGTTACAGGAGCGAATAGTGTATTACCGGCAAGCTGATATAATTATTGAGACAACCCGGCAGCCGGTTGAAACGGTTCTGGAATCTGTGCTCAAAGCATTAGCCGGAATATTACATAACAACGATTCACGAACTATATAAGTAACTGTAAGCGTGGACAGATCTATTTCGAAATTGTATGTTTCAATTCCGGTAGACGAAAGATCGTCGGCGCGTAGTTATCCCGTATACACCGGTACCGGCATTATGAGCAGCATCGGTCCGGTGGCATCTGAATTACAACTTCCCGAAAGAGTAATAATTATAACCGATACAAATGTGAAGCAACTGTATGCCTCACATGTTCATTCCGGCCTTACACATTATGGTTTCCGTCCCGATAGTATCACGATACCCGCAGGTGAAGAAAGTAAAACGCTCGAGATCGTTCGTGATGTTTATGACCAGTTGCACGAATTGAGGTGTGGACGGGATATTGCGATTATTGCACTCGGAGGCGGCGTTGTCGGTGACCTTGCAGGTTTTGTTGCAGCAACGTATTACCGGGGTGTACCATTTGTACAGATTCCAACCACACTGCTTGCTCAGGTAGATAGTGCTGTGGGCGGAAAAGTTGGAGTAAATGTACCATACGGTAAAAACCTCATCGGGGCATTTTATCAGCCGCGCTTTGTATTTATCGATACCCATACATTAACAACGCTGCCGGAACGTGAATTACGAAGTGGTATGGCAGAAGTAATCAAGTATGGTGCCATACTTGATGAAGATTTATTTGATACCATTACCGTCAATATTGATAGTTTATTACAACCGGATGTCACCATATTCCCTGTTATAATAGAACGATGCTGTGCGCTTAAAGCATCTGTCGTCGAGCAGGATGAACGTGAGTCAGGATATCGTGAAATATTAAACTTCGGTCACACAATAGGCCATGCTCTTGAAGCGTTGACCGGGTATTCAGTGTTTACTCACGGCGAGGCAATTACGTACGGTATGATGGCAGAAGTTCACATATCGGTAAATCACTGCGGGTTACCGCAGGATGATGCCCGGCGGTTATGTTCGCTTCTACTACGGTTATCACCGCCATCAATACCAGATACACTTACTGAAGAGCAAATATACAATGCAATGTTCAGCGATAAGAAGGTGCGATCGGGAGTAGTGCGTTTATCGCTTATCAACCAAATCGGTGATGCAACATTCGGTGAGACACCCGATGAACATTATATTAAACAGTCAATACGGAAATTGTTCACAATAGAAAAGGATATATGCGGATATTAAAAGTTGTTTTCCTGTTGTGTTATCTGTTCCATCAATTTGCCGGATATGCGAACGAACCGAACGAGGAATTCCGTGCAGTATGGCTGACAACGTTTGCCGGTCTTGATTGGCCGAAAACATATAATAAAGAAGAGCAAAAAAGAACATTACTTGAAATTATCGATACGCTTGAACGGGAACACTTTAATGCAATACTATTTCAGGCACGCTCACGGGGAGATACATTCTATCAGTCTTCTTTTGAACCGTGGGCGCGGGAACTTACCGGTCGGGTCGGCCAGGACCCGGGATGGGATCCGCTTGCATTTCTGATCGAGCATGCTCACGAACGAGGTATTGAAGTCCATGCATGGTTTAATATGTATAAAGTTTGGGGTGCCATGCCGATCCCATATGATATAGATCCGCCTCACATACTTGCATTGAATCCGCATTGGGCGCAAATATACGGTAATGAATGGTGGCTCGATCCGGGACAACCGGGTGTACATACGCATTTGATAAAGGTTGCACTCGATTTAATTGAACGATATCCGGTTGATGGTATACACTTTGATCATATTCGTTATCCCGGTCGTGATTTTGACGATGTACATACGTACCGGCGGTTTGGCGGTGGTACTGATCTTCACGACTGGAGACGTGACAATATAACTAATTTTGTTCGCGAGTTTTATGAATATGCTACTGTTATACGGCCTGATATTAAAATTGGCTCTGCTCCGATGGGGGTATTCCGGAGAGTATCCGGTTTTTATGGCTCAACCGCATATTTCGATTATTATCAGGATGTTGAACGATGGCTTAGCGAAGGTATTCATGATTATGTTGTTCCGCAGATTTATTGGAATGCGGCACACAATCCAAGGTTCGATGTAGTACTTGATGATTGGCGAAGACGTGCTCACGGCAGACATGTGTATGCCGGTATCGGAGCATTCCGGCCGGAAATACTTCGTGAACTGAATCGCCAGATATCACTAACACGATCGCTTGATATTCCGGGACACGTATTTTTCCGGTATTCTCATCTTGCAGATCAACATCGTTTTAATGTCAGGTATTTCACACGAGCTGAAACACCGCGTATGGAATGGGTAGAAAGCAGGGATAAAGTTTTCAATGGTCAGTTTACGGACTATAGTGTACACGATACTTCTTATACCATACAACGGCTTCCGGTTCATCTACAATATGCGATGCGTGATAATGATCGAAATCGAATGAAGACTGAAAAAACCAGGCTACCCCAACGGTTTATAATTTATCGTTCGGATGATTTCCCCATCGATACGAATGATCCCGATCATTTACTTGCCGTATTGCCTGCTACGACCGATTCATTTAACGACGAAATGAATAATCCTGCGAGCTCTGACTATCACTATTTGGTCTCAACGTTGAATGCTAAAGAAGAGATAGAATATACTCACGAAGGAAATACAGCAGAAATATATCTAAACCGAATTGCACAATTGCTGGATCGTGAGATCATACTTCCTTTTATTGCAGATCCGGGTGATCCCGATTCATTTCATCTTACCTTATTCATGCCCAGCGGCATGTCAGCTTCTGTCAATATAACCAATGAGCAAACCGGTGAAAATCTTACGATCATAGAAGGGTATCTTGATGCCGGATTTCATACCATACCCATCAATCAGAATCCGGATGTACCGTATATTCGATGTATTATTCGGGTGGGTGATCGCACCACAGAGCGCATTCTTAAACGTACACAATAGGATACCTATCATTATTTGATTGCTTTTTGGCATAGTTTTCGCTACATTTTGTTACATTGGAGGAAATGTTGCAATCAAATATGAATGAAAACCGTTTAACCGAGCTATTCGGCAATATTGCAGGGAAAAAAATTGCAGTTATTGGCGATGTTATGCTTGATCAATACCTCTGGGGAAATGTGTCACGCATTTCTCCAGAAGCACCTGTGCCCGTTGTTGAAGTAAAATCAGACTCGGTACGTTTGGGAGGTGCTGCCAATGTTGCAAACAATATCACCGAACTTGGTGCGGAATCGTTGCTTATCGGTGTTACCGGTAACGATACAAATGCCGATGTACTATTCTCGCTTATGCAGGATGCCGGTTTCCCGACTGATGGATTGATAAAGGATTCTTCGCGGCAAACTACTATAAAAACACGGGTTATCGCACACAATCAACATGTTGTGCGGTTTGACAGAGAAAATACGGAAGATATCGACGAGCAGATTACGAAACGAATTATTAGCGTACTCGAAGCTTATGTAGATCGTATTGACGGTGTAATCCTGCAGGATTACAATAAAGGGATTTTTACTAAAAATATTATTTATGAAATTAGCAGGGTAGGGCGCGAGAAAAATATACTTGTAACCGTTGATCCAAAATTTAATAATTTTTTTGAATATCATAATGTAACCGTGTTTAAGCCGAACCGCCGTGAACTTGAACGGGCCTTCGGTACAAAATTACACTCTGGAGATGATTTTGAACGATTCGGTATCGAACTGCTGAAGAAAATACATGCGGAAAATGTATTAATTACCCGTGGTGAATACGGTATGACCCTTATTGAAAATGATGGTCGTACTCATCACGTACCGACCCGAACCCGGTCGGTAGCCGATGTCAGTGGTGCGGGAGATACGGTGATCGCTACATTAACTACCCTGCTTGCTGCCGGAGCAAATATTCGCGAAGCGGCATCAGTAGCTAATTTTGCAGGAGGTATTGTATGTGAGGATGTGGGCATCGTTCCGATTAATCGCAAACGATTGATTGAGACAATGATCCGGTTTGAAAGGGATAACTCTCAAGAGTTTGCAAAGACGGGTGTTCATCATGGGTAAGATCGTATCGCTGGATGATGCAGTATCGCATCGAAAAAAACTTAGAGATGAAGGGAAAAAGGTCGTTTTTACCAACGGCACATTTGATATAGTACATCGCGGTCACGTTGAATATCTCAATAAAGCCCGTAAATATGGCGATATTTTATTCGTCGGTTTAAATAGTGATGAGTCTGTCCGTTCGATCAAAGGGAATGGGCGTCCGATAATGAAACAAGATGACCGGGCATATTTGCTTGCGAACCTTGTTAGTGTTGATTATGTTGTAATTTTTACAGAGGAAACACCTCTAAAGTTGATTCAAGCCCTTCTCCCCGATGTTTTGGTCAAAGGTGCCGATTGGCCGGTGGAGAAGATAATAGGGAAGGATATTGTGGAACAACACGGCGGCACAGTTAAAACAATAGAGCTCTCACCTGGCCGTTCATCAACGTCGATCATTGAAACAATCATAGAGCGATCTGCGTACTTTCATAAATAAATCTGAAGTGTCTGGTGGTATTGTGAAGAAACTATTCCGCATAATCGGTTATACTATTGTAATATTTCTCTTTCTGATGGCGATCGTCATCGGAGTGACGCAAACTGCATTTTTTAAGGACCTGATTCGTCAATATGCGGAGAATGAGGCAGCGTCGTATTTGAATGGTGAGCTGCACATCGGGAAAATTGGCGGTACAATCTTTACAGGTATTATATTAGAGAATGTTGAGTGGTGGTATAATGATGAACGTGCTATTTATGCAAAATTAATCGAAGTAGAGATAAATCCTGTACAGCTACTCCGTCGTGAGATTAATATAACCAGTCTGTTGTTGAGAGATCCTGATGTACGCCTAGTGGTTGATGAAGATGGTGTGCTCAATATAAGTCAACTTGTTAAGAAAAGAGATGAAGCGAAAATAGAAGAGACTGACACAGTAGAATCGGAACCATCCAAACCGTGGATTTACACGCTTGATGATTTTGAACTGCTTGGCGGTTCGTTTACCTATCATCGATCTGGAGATGATTCCCCATCCGGCAGAAGTTATCCGGTATCATTTCCGGAGTTTGACTACAAAAATATAACACTGAAGAATCTTTACATTTCAATGTCTGCACAGTCGGACGGCCGGAATCATAGCGTGGATATCCGCTCGATGCATTTTACCCTGCGCGATCCTGATTTCCACGTAAGCCATTTTTCGTTACAAGCAGCATTCTCTCCCGTACATACACAAATTAACAGAATGCGGCTGATCACCGATAAGTCGAACATTAATGTCACCGGCAGTATAAAAGACTTTAGCCTCCTCGGTAGTAATGATGGACCGCTCGAGGAAAAAGAAATGAATGTATCGTTATTCGCCGACCGGATTCACACAGACGATTTGAAAATGTTCATTCCCGCACTCTGGTTTCTCGAGGAAGATGCCGAACTTAGCATAAACGCAGATGGTACACTTAAAGAGCTTTTCGTTGAAAGAATTAACCTGAGTTTGGGCAGAACTAACCTGGAATTAACCGGTACCGTAACGAATGCAAACGATGTCGACCGTCTGTTTATAGATGCATCTTTCAGCGACAGTCATCTCGATCCGAAGGATGTAATCACTATGTTACCGCACTTCAATATACCCGATTATAGCCATCTCGGTGTTCTGGATATCGGTGCATCATATACCGGAAAACCACGGGAATTTAATTCGACAATAGACTTGCATACATCTGCCGGGTTATATTCAGGTGAAATCGATATGGATTTGACGCGGGAATCACTTGTATATAACGGCTACATTGTTACACGCGATGCCGATATAGCCGCGCTTCTGCAACATGACTATTATCCGGTTGACGTGAGTGGCCGGATAACATTAGACGGAAAAGGTACTACCCTTGAAGATATCATCGCAGATGCTCATCTCACGATTGATCATATGAAAATAGCTGAGTTGGAGTTTGACTCGATGAGTACGGCGGTGTATTTCCAGAACCATGCCATGCACGTAACTTCTACAGGATACTTTGAACAAAGCAGATTTTCAATAGACGGTACGAGTTATATAGACGATATTGATACAGCCCCGTTTGATATTCGGTTAGCATTTGAATCGCTCGATCTTGCGCAGGTTATGAAAGATTCATCGTATGTCAGTGATCTCACATTTTCACTGAAAGGATCGGGTACCGGATTACGGCCTGAGTCAATGCTCGGAGAAATCTCGATGGAGGTTAGCCCATCCCGTTTCAGGGATTATGATTTTGTCGGCGATCCTGTCTATATCTCTCTGACAGAGATAGATACGACATTTCGGGAATTAAATATTAATTCTGAAATCGCAGACGTGTATCTGGCCGGTGAATTCGATTTACCCACAATGCTTGATATATCATTCGACCATTTACGGCATTTGATCTCATCTGTCCGCAAAGATATAGAGGGAATTGTAACCGGCGATGTTGCTGCCGCAGAAGATTTTACCGGTACATTCGAGATAGATAGACCACTGGATACGGTCTATGATATTGACATCAAGAATATGGATGCTATCGCGGTCCTGCTTGGCCGTGATGCCTTCGATATCGAAGTTGAGGGGAAGTTGTATGGATACTTTCGAGCAATGGAGAATATGCTCCGTCTCGGTGGCGATATTGAGATCGATCACTTTTTATATCTGTCTGAAACCGATAGAATTTTGTTGGATAGAATTACCGGCTCATACAATATCGATAACGATTACAGAGCCCGCGGGCTTGACGGGATATATTCGGTCTTTGATATTTCTGCCGATGGGATATACACCGGGTCACTTGTGGTAAACAATGCAAACGTGCGTGCAGATATGAAGGGAGCCGATTGGACGGTTTATTCCAAAGCAGATATCGATACCCTCCTTAACTATGAAGTTGATGCCGCCGCATACTTCGATACAACCTCATTACGTGTTGCAGTTAATACTTTTTCTGTTGGTTATGAAAACTTCTCGTTTATAAACAATCAACCACTGGCAATTAAATACGATCATGCCGGCGTTTGGTTCGATGAATTTTCGCTCTATCATAATGATGCAAGCAAAATTGAGGTTTCAGGATTGTATGCTTTTGACAGAGAGCATGCAATAGACTTCTTTGTTTCAAATGTAGAGTTGGAGGAGATACATCGCACTGTATCGCCTGAAACTGAAATGCGAAGACAGCCGTTATTCAGCGGAATGGTTGATATCGCGGGACATATCGGTGGTACTACTGAAAATCTTGAAAGCACGATGGATGTACAGATTGCAGAGATAACCTATGGCGATCTATCATTCGGTTTAATGAGCGGTCATTTCGAATTCCGGGATAAACGCCTGGATTTCAACGCAGATGTTTCCTATTCCGATGATACTACAAAAACTGCGTTTATGATCGGCGGATATCTGCCATTTGATATTTTACCAACGGATGGTGGAGAAAGAATACCCGATGGCCCCATTAATGTGCAGGTAATTTCAGATGAATTCGATCTCTCAATAATCGATCCTTTCCTGAGTGATGTCCGAAATTTCCGTGCACTGATGACAAGTGATGTCACCATAAGCGGTACTGTTGAGGATCCTCGTTATGATGGAGATCTGGAAATTACAGAAGGTCAGTTCGTTTTTATGCCAAACAATATGACCTATCACTTTAACGGTAAACTTGAGCCGAGACAAAATGAGCTTGTGATAAGTCATCTGCACCTGGATAATCGCAGACGGGATTTTGCCGATGGCAGGATGCGCTTTTCCGGATCAGTGCAAACACGGGGATTGACAATCCGTGATTTCAATTTATATGCAAACGGTCAACTTAAGGTGTTGCGTACCGGCTCACGTCGCCCGGGTGATTTAGTCTATGGTGATCTGATCGTGGGTACCGGTGCCGATGGTGTCCGGTTAGCAGGCAGTCTCGAGGAATCGAGATTAATCGGTTCCATGACAATTCGATCGGCTTCGCTTATTATACCGCCGGCACGGACGACGGCATATGATAGAAGCGGCTCGATAGTAAATTATATAGTGATCGATGATACTGATCCAGAAGAAGATACCCTTACCCCTCTTGAGATGTTTTTCCGGGATGTTGCACAGGAACGGGAGGGTTCACAATCACAGCATGAAACCGGAAGCACATTTCTTGATGGTCTGGATTATGATTTGACAATTCAAACCGATGGCCGTGTCGAAATGACGATGATTTTTAACCAGACAACAGGCGAAGAGTTAGTAGCGCGGATCGAAACAACAAGTCTCCGGTTATACCGTGATGATCTTACCGGACTGCGTCTCGTCGGTAATGTGGATATTGTGGAACCGTCTGCGTATTCGTTCTACCGAAAATTTGAAGCGCGCGGAAGAATCAGTTTTGTAGGTCCGCCCGATAATCCGGAACTTGATATAACCGCTACCTATACCGGACAGCGTATGCAGGTTCAGAGAGCAGGTGCCGATATCGACGAGTCAGTGACACAGACCGGCGCACCGGAACAGGTTGAAGTGCGATTGCACATTACGGGTGACCGCTATGAACCGCAGTTAGATATCAGTTTGTTCGTCAACAATGAACAGCGTGAAGGCGATGTCGAAACAGATGCAATATCATATATTCTTACCGGGCGGTTTCAGACAGATCTCGAATCAGGTGATTATCGTTCGATATCAGCAGATTTCGGACGCGGTATTCCAGCAACATTTATGTCGGGTGTTGCTACTTCACTATTATCAAATCTATTTTCCGATTTTCTGCGTAATGAAGTCAGATTTATACGCACTGCAGAAATCGTCTGGTATGGCGGAAATATCATGGATACCGCCGAATTAAGAATCAGCGGTGAACTCCGTAACTTTTACTGGACAATAGGTGGACGAGTCTTTAATGATATTGGTAACACTAACTTTTCTTTCCAGATACCAATGGGACCTGTGTTTAATTCAGAACGGTGGACCAACATGTTCCTTGAACTTGAACGCAGATCGCAGAGCATTGAATATTCGGAAGAACAACGTCCGGTTAATGCGGCTCGTTTATATTATAGCATATCCTTTTAATTATTCAATTTACCTATAGCATTGGAGCATATGAAAGAAATCAAGCGTCGAATTCTGGATTTCTTTGTGAAGTATCCTTCACAAACATTCAAATCACGACAACTCGCACGACGGTTGCAAATGACAGAGGAAAGAGCATATAAAAAATTACGTGATGCGTTACATGAACTTGCATCCGATGATCAAATACTACGTGTCAAAGGAAAACGATACGGATATAAACCCGGTGATGATCAACATAAACAGGGCACCCTCTACGTAACTCGCGGTGGTTATGGTTTGGTAATGCTCGACTCGGATGAGGAAGTATTTATAGCACCGAAAAACCTGAGTACCGCGCTTGATGGTGATCGGGTGCAGGTTGTCTTGTTTGCCCGCCCTGCCCGAAAGCACCAACGGGAGGGAATAGAACTTGAGGGTGAAGTTACGAAGGTATTGGAAAGAAGTAAGCACGAAATTGTCGGAGTGCTCAAAAAGACTAAAAACTTTTATTTTGTTGAACCCGACAGCAGGAGAGTTCCCCGCGATATATACATACCCCAAAAACTTTTGCGCGGAGCTAAAGATAACGATAAGGTTGTCGCGGTGATTGATGAATGGAACGATCCTTTGCTAAACCCCGAAGGGTATATATCCGAAGTGCTCGGACCGGCAGGTGAGCTGCGGGTTGAGCTTCGTTCTATTGCGATGCAATTTAATATTCCGATCGACTTCCCCGAAGAAGTCATCGCCGAAGCTGAAGCTTTTCCCGATACTTTACCGCAGGAAGAGTATGACAGGCGGCTCGATATACGTGATACGACCGTGATTACTATCGACCCTGAGGATGCGAAGGATTTTGATGACGGCCTCTCACTGGAATATGACGATGACGGTAATTATTTACTCGGCGTCCATATTGCCGATGTGAGTCATTACGTCAAAGAAGGATCGACTCTCGACAAAGAGGCATTTCACCGTGCCACAAGTGTCTATCTTGTCGACGGTGTTATCCCGATGCTGCCTGAACGCTTATCGAATAACTTGTGCAGCTTACGGCCCGATGAGGATCGTCCGGCATACTCGGTATTTATGACGATCTCGAAGCGCGGTGTGGTGAAAGATTTTTCGATTCAAGACACGATCATTCGAAGTGCGCGCCGCTTCACGTATGAAGAAGTACAGGAGATTATCGATGAGCAGGATGGAGAAAATGCTGAACTTATTCTCGGGTTACATAAGCTGATGCAGACGTTACTCAAGAAGCGGCTGCGTGAAGGGAGCATCGATTTCGGATCCGTTGAAGTTAAATTTCAACTCGATGAAGAGAAAAAACCGGTTGAGGTAATTAAAAAAGAACGCCTTGACGCACATCGCCTTGTCGAGGAATGTATGCTTATTGCAAACCGGACGGTGGCGCGGCATATGGCTTCGGGTAAAGATAAAAAACTTAAACCGTTTTTATACCGTATTCACGCTGCACCGACGCGGGAAAAATTAAAAGAGCTCGCAGTATTTGTTTCAAAATTCGGATACACATTTAATATAGACGGAGCCGGTTTATCGAAATCATTTCAAAAGTTGATTAGCGATGTGCGCGGTAGTGCGGAAGAGAACGTCATCAATGAAGTTGCACTTCGCTCGATGATGAAAGCAGTCTATTCAGAAAAAAATGAAGGCCATTTCGGATTATCATTTCAACATTATACTCATTTCACCTCGCCGATTCGCCGGTACCCCGATCTGATAATTCATCGTTTACTCAAAGAATATGAAGCCGGTATGCCGCATGAGAGAAGACAACACTTACTGGACTCCATGAAATCTGTCGGTGAACATACTTCAGCCATGGAACAGCGCGCAGTTGAAGCGGAGCGGGCTTCGGTTAAGATTATGCAGGTTGAATATATGCAGCGGCATATTGGTGATGAGTTCGAGGGTATTATTTCGGGAGTTATCAACTACGGGATATTTGTCGAATTGACCGATACACTGGTGGAGGGTATGGTGCACGTCAGAAATATGGATGACGATTACTATGAATATGATCAAAAAAATTACACTATGATAGGCAGAAGAAAAGGCAGACGTCTGCGGCTCGGCGATAAGGTGAAGGTCAAGGTGCTCTCTGTCGATCCGGAACGAAGAGAGATTGATTTTGTGCTGGCTGAAAACGACAAATAATGGAACTAAACTATTCTGAAGCCCTGTTTTATTTTATATAGGCGATAAATTATTGCTTTTTCTATTTGAGTTTGATAAATTACGACTAAAGGCTGTGGTGAGCGATATCGGATCGGGAATATTTGAGAGAGAGGGCCCCTCATGAAACGTTTTTATTTGATTTTACTTGTACTATTTTTCTTGCCGTACATAAGTCAGGCGCAGGGACTACCATTCGGCAAAAATAAGGTGCAATACACTAATTTTGACTGGCAATTTATCCAGAGCGATCATTTTGATGTATATTTCTACCAGGGGGGCTATGAACTCGCACAGTTCACAGCACTTGCCGCTGAAGAAGCGTATGAATCTATAAGTCAAACCTTCCGGTATCAATTAACGGATCGCATACCGATAATAGCCTATGTCTCGCATAACGATTTTCAACAAACGAACGTCGTGGCGCCGTATATGGAAGAAGGGGTTGGCGGAGTAACCGAATTGTTTAAAAACCGGGTTGTTATGCCGTTCCGGGGAGACTTCGCCGAATACCGGCACGTTCTGCATCACGAACTCGTGCACGCGGTAGTCAATGACATGTTTTATGGTGGTTCGGTTCAAAATATAATCTCAAATAATATTCAATTACATATACCGCTTTGGTTTAATGAAGGATTAGCCGAATACGAATCGTTGGGATGGGAAACGGAAACCGATATGTTTATGCGTGATGCTACCGTCAATGAGTACCTTCCCCGTCGAATTAACCAATTAGGTGGTTATCTTGCATATCGTGGCGGTCAAAGTGTATTCCATTACATCGCTGAAACATATGGCAAGGAACGAATAAGCGATATACTCCACCGCATTAAAGGTACACGAAGTGTAGAACAGGGATTCAGGTCTGCTATCGGGATCGGCCTCGAAGAATTATCCGAACGATGGTTCCAGGCACAACGAGAAATGTACTGGCCGGATGTTGCGAAACGGAAACGACCGCCAGATATTGCGCAACGGTTAACCAATCACCGGGAAGATAGGAGCTTTTTAAATAACAGCCCGGCAATCTCTCCGCAGGGAGATAAGGTTGCATTCATATCCGACCGTCGAGATTATTACAGTGTGTACATTATGTCAGCAGTCGACGGCCGTATTATGGATAGAGCAATACGGGGATACAGTACAACTGATTTTGAACAACTTCATCTTTTAACACCGGCACTTTCATGGTCGCCCGAAGGAGACCGGCTCGCACTTGCCGCTAAATCACGGGGTCGGGATGTTATCTATTTGGTACCGGTTGACCGCGGACAGCGTGAGCGTATTGAATTTGATCTCGATGCAATTTACTCAGTCAAATGGTCACCCGACGGTGAGAAGCTTGCGTTCATCGGAACAAAAGGCCATCACGTTAATCTGTATATTTACGATATACATACCGAAGAAAAGACTGCTCTCACCGATGATATGTTCAGCGAATCGGATCCTGCGTGGGCACCGGATAGTAAAACAATTTATTTTGTTTCAGACCGCGGAGATAACCTTTCACGTAATGTGTCGGTCGATGCATTCGAATTAATGGATCACAATTATGAGCAAATCGATCTCTACAGCATTAACATAGAGACAAAAGAAATCAACCGATTAACCGATAGATGGGATACAAAACAATCTCCCCTGGTTACGCATGACGGAAAGAAACTTCTCTATGTTAGCGATAAAAACGGCATCTATAATATTTATGTGCGTGATCTTGAAACCGGAAATGAGCGACCTCTCACTAATTCACTGACTCCGATCTTTCAGATATCATTATCAAATGACGGTACTAAGCTGGCGTTTAGTTCTCAGTTTTATGGCGGTTATGATATTTTCGTCATGAGCAATCCACTCCAGGAAGAACTCGAAGAGGATGAGCTTGAACCAACTAATTTTATCGCACAGAAATTAAGACGAATGCACGCACAGGATATTGCTGAGCGTGCCGATACGACACTGGTGCTTGCTGATGCAGAAGAAGCTGACATTGCAGAAGAGGATACCGTCGCAGAGCCGGGTGTGTATGGTGATGATATAGCAATAGATTTCGATTCCTATGTATTCGGCGATCATGTAACCGAACCGGTCACTATAGACCGCACTTTGAGCGACGCTTTTGCCGTCAGCGATAATGTTGATGAAGATGGCAGATTTATTCCTCAGGATTACCGTATAAATTTCTCACCGGATATCGTAATTGCGAATGCAGGTTATAGTACATTCTGGGGGGTGCAGGGCTCGACGATAATGGCATTCAGCGATATGCTGGGGGATCATCAATTATTTTTTCTCACTAATCTTCAAATGGACCTGAAGAACAGTGACTACGGGTTGACATATTTTTATTTACCCGGCCGTATCGACTGGGGATTCCAGGGATTCCATACTGCACGCTTCCTATTGCAAACCGATCGGGCAAATCCAATAAGCGGTTATAGCCTGTTTCGATACAGGACCTATGGTGCCAATATGCTTATGTCATATCCGATCGATCGGTTTCGCAGATTTGATGTCGGATTATCCTGGTTTAATATATCGCGTGAAAACCTCGATATGTTTACCGAACCGATTCAACGACATACGGTACTCTTTCCGTCGATTAGCTATGTGCACGATAATATTTTGTGGGGATTCATATCTCCCCGTCGCGGTTCACGGTATAACATAACTCTTCACGGAGCTCCGAAATTAAGCGAAGATTCATTCGGTTTTGCATCGGTACTTGCCGATTACAGGACCTATACAAGCCTCGGCAATAATTATACCATCGCATTCCGTCTGACCGGCGGCAGCAGCTTCGGTCCGAATCCGCAGCGATTTATGCTGGGTGGTGTTGAAGGTTGGATTAACCGGCGTTTTGAGAATAATGTTATACCAATTGAGGATGCTCAGGATTTCGCATTCCTTACTCCCATATTACCGTTACGGGGCCATAATTATAATGCATCGACCGGAACAAACTTCGCATTGATGAATTTCGAAATGCGTTATCCGCTTATTCGCTATTTTGTCGGCGGTCCGTTACCGTTGATGTTGCAAAATATTATGGGTACTATGTTTCTTGATGTTGGCTCTGCGTGGGATGACTGGTCAGACTGGCGGGGGGTGCGCCGTAATGAATTCGGAAATCTGCAGACCGATGACCTTCTCATAGGCACCGGATTCGGAGCCAGGATAATTATTTTCGGAATGCTGTTGCGTTTCGATATGGCGTGGAACTATGACCTCGACTCCTGGTCGAAGCCAAGGTATTACTGGAGTCTGGCACTGGACTTTTAGAGAAATGAAAAAGATGTAGTCCACTTAACAAAGTGGACTACATTTTCATTGTAATCCTCCTCACATTGGACAAATCCCAAAATTTCCTTATCTTGATCATTTGAGTCTTTAATTAACCAGGTAGATAATTGCCGGTAACATATCGGTTATTTTATGCGTTTACTATCTATATGCGAACCATAGCGATTTTTACAATATTTCTTGTCCTTTTCACCGGCTGCAGTCTCGAACGGCTCGCTATCCGCAGCACGACGGGTTTAATAGAGAATAGTCTCGAAGCCACCGAGGAAGAAACCGATCTCATCCTGGCGGAACAGAGCATTGCATCGAACCTGAAGCTGCTGGAAGGAATGATTAAAACCGATCCGAATAACCGGAATCTTCTCTTGCTGGCAACACGTGGATTTACAAGTTATGCGCTTGGATTTGTGGAAGAAGAAGATCCGGAACGGGCAACTTCTTTCTATATGAGAGCACGTGATTACGGTTTGCGCGGTTTGCGGCAAAACCGGGATTTCGATCGGGCATTTGATAAACCATTTGAAGAGTTTGAAGCGTCGCTTGAGCATATTTCAGATAGAGATATCCCGTTATTGTTCTGGACGGCAAACGCGTGGGCGGGTGCTATCCAGCAAAATATAGGTGATCCGCGGTCACTCGCAAATCTGCCGAAAGTCGAAGCTATGATGCGGGTGGTACTCGAACGGAATGAATCATTCTACTATGCCGGTCCGCATCTTTTTTTCGGGATGATCCTCTCGAGTAAACCGACGATGTTCGGGGGGAATACCGATAAAGGCCGGGAACATTTTGAGCGGGCACTCGAGCTGACCGAAAATCGTTTTCTTATTACAAAATTTTTCTACGCGAGAACCTATGCGGTTCAAACATTGAATGAGTCATTATTTGAGGATTTGTTAAACCGGATACTCGAAGCAGATCTCGATATTTTGCCGGAACAAAAATTAGTCAATACTATTGCGAAGCGGCGTGCTGAAGCACTGCTTGAACAAAAAGATTCATTATTTTAATTACAGGAGGTTGGAGTGAAGCGATTTATCATCATAGCGGCGGTAATATTGTTTGTAAGCATGATCGGTGTTGATAGTGCCGGTGCACAGGAGTATGAAATTAAATTCGCAACCGTTGCACCTGAAGGCAGTACCTGGATGGAAGTTATGCGCGAGTTCGATAAGGCAGTGCGCGAGGAGAGTAACGGACGACTCGGTTTTCGTATCTATCCCGGCGGGTCGCAGGGGGATGAACCTGATGTATTGCGGCGCATCCGGACCGGACAATTAAACGGAGGCGGCTTTACCGGTGTCGGTATGGGAGCAATAGCACCAAAGGTCAGGATTCTTGATTCGCCTTTTTTATTCCGTAATTACGATGAAGTCGATCTTATTTACGAAAAATTCGGCGATCGGTTCCGTGATGAATTCTATGATAATGGCTATGTGTTGTTGGGCTGGGCAGAGGTCGGTTTTGTGTATGTATTTTCAAATGTGCCTGTTAGAAGACCCGAAGATATGCGCGGGGTAAAAATGTGGATGTGGGAAGGGGATCCTGTTGCAGAAGCAACCTTCAAAGCACTGAATGTCAATCCCATTCCGCTGTCAGTTACAGAAGTTATGACATCACTCCAGACCCGGATGATCGATGCGGTGTACACTCCTCCGATGGCAGCACTTGCATTGCAATGGTTCACACGGGTACGGTATATGCTTGACCTGCCTATTGCGGATTCTGCCGGCGCTGTTCTTGTTTCACGAAGGTTTTTTGATCGTCTTCCTGAAGATCTGCAGGAAATTTTGCTGCGAACCGGAGAAAAATTTATGAGCCGTTTGACCGAAAAAAGCAGGGAGGAAAATCGTCAGTCGATAGATATTATAGATGAAGCGGGCGTACAAATACTTGATCGGCCGCCCCAGGAAGAGATAGCGAGATATGAGGAGATGGGGAAACAAGCCAGACGTGAGCTTGTCGGTAAGTTGTATTCGAGGGAATTTTTGGAATCCGTTGAGTCGGCAATAGAAGAATATCGTTCACAAAAAGCTGCACAGTCTGAATGAAAATCATCCGCGGCATAGATTCGTTTCTTGGAACTATTGCGGCCACACTGCTGGTATTATTGCTGGCGGTGATGGTTATGATGGGGTTTACCCAGGTTGTGCTGCGAAATGTTTTTTCTACGAGTATTCTATGGGGTGATGTTTTACTCAGACACGTGGTGCTCTGGGTCGCATTTCTCGGAGCTATTGTTGCTACAGGTGAAAAACGGCACATCACAATCGATGCTCTTACAAAGGTCCTTCCCGATAAAGGGAAAAAGATTGCAGCTATAGTAACCGGTATTGCCTCAATTATAGTTTGTTATTATCTCACCGATGCGTCATACAGATTTCTTATTGATGAGATAGAGTTTGGCGGTACTCTTATTCTCGATATACAACGATGGATTTTTCAGATTATTATACCGCTCGGTTTCGGTTTAATGATGGTTCGGTTTGCCGTGCGGCTTCTTGGCGACATTGTCGACTTAATAACCGGACGTATAGAAATACCCGAGGAGGAGGGACTCCGGGATGCTTGAAACAATTTTACTCGGTCTTCTCCTGGTATTACTTGCACTCCTTGGTGCCCCGCTGTTTATTATTATTGCCGCAATAGCGCTTATGAGTTTTCATGCTGCCGGTATAGATACCATTGCAGTAATTATCGAGTTGTACCGGCTGACCGCTTCACCAACGCTTATTGCTATTCCACTTTTTACGTTTGCCGGTTACATGCTTGCAGAGAGTAACGCACCGCAGCGGCTTGTCGGTGTTGCCCGTGCGCTATTCGGCTGGATGCCCGGTGGCCTGGCGGTTGTTGCTTTGTTTGCCTGTGCTTTCTTTACCGCATTTACCGGTGCATCGGGAGTAACTATCGTTGCGCTCGGCGGTATCTTGGTTCCGGTAATGCTTAAAGAAAATTATTCAAAAAAATTCTCGCTCGGATTGATGACCTCTTCAGGGAGTCTGGGATTATTATTTCCCCCGAGTTTACCTATCATCCTGTATGGATTTGTTGCAGGGGTAAGTGTTGACCAACTATTTCTTGCCGGAATTCTCCCGGGTTTATTCATCATTGTTTTGCTTGCAGTATATAATGCTTATAAGGGAATGGAATTTAAGGTAGAGCGAATACCCTTTTCCTTGAAAAATGTTCTATCCTCGGTACGGAACGCCGGATGGGAATTGCCCATACCACTTATAATCGTAGTCGGAATATACGGCGGATTTTTCACCGTTACTGAAGCCGCCGCGATGACGGCATTTTATGTATTTGTCGTTGAAGTACTCATCTATCGCGATCTGAAGTTGCCGGCGGTTCCGAAAGTGATGCGCGAGAGTATGGTGCTTGTCGGTGCAATACTTGTCATCCTCGGAACGGCGATGGGGTTGACAAATTATCTTATCGATGAACAGATACCTGCAAAGATGTTTGCATTCATCGAACAATATATCGATAGCCGGATTGTATTTCTTATCCTTTTGAATATCTTTCTCCTGGCTGTCGGAGCAATGATGGATATCTTTTCTGCAATCATAGTTGTCGTGCCCCTGATACTGCCTATTGCGCAGGAGTTCGGCATTCATCCGGTCCATCTCGGTATAATCTTTCTTGCGAATCTTGAAATAGGATATTTTACGCCGCCGGTAGGGATTAATTTGTTCATCTCCAGTTACCGCTTTAAAGAAACGGTTATTCAGTTATACAAGTCAACATTTCCATTCCTGATCATTTATCTGATCGCTTTATTGATAATAACATATGTCCCGCAGTTAAGTTTGTTTTTGGTAGAGTTGTTCGGCAGGTGATGATGAAAAATGATTGTTTATAATTATCTAATTTGTAATGATTCAAGTAATAGTTAATGGTTGCTTTGATGGTACGGTACAATTAACCATTAACGAAATCACATGGAGGTAATTCGATGTATCGTTATAGTGTGCTTTACATAGTTATTGTAGTGTTGAGTTCATTTCCGCTTATTGCGGATGAACCCGTAGTAATAGAAGACCGCCGGTTGACAGAGGCCGAGGAGTATGGTCTTGAATTCATAGATGAGTCAAAACTTTTCTCACATCTAAACTATATCGCATCGAATCTATTCGAAGGCAGAGAGGCGACTGAGCGGGGAGCCGAGCTTACTGCCGAATATGCTGCTGCATTGTTTCGTATGTGGGGGTTGCGGCCGGTTGGCGATGATCTTGATATAAGTGGATGGCAGGGTCCGAGTTATTTTCAAAAATTTGATGTGATTGAATACAGCCCGCTTGCTTCCAGTTCATTCTCGGTTACAACGGAAGAAGGAGCGTCACAGTATACGACCGATTTCACCTATGAAGTGGATTTCGATATAGGATTCGGTGTGCGGGATAATGTAACTATCTCTGCGCCGGTTGTATTTGTCGGCTACGGTATGGATGTACCGGAAGAAGATTACAGGGAATTCGAAAATGTTACCGTAGAGAATAAAATTGTTCTGATGGTGGACGGTGTGCCAAGAGAAGACGATGATTCACTTGTCTGGAATGAGTCAGGTCAGCGAACACGATATGCAGGACTGAGAACCCGGCTGTCAAGATTGCGGGAGGAAGGTGCAGCCGGAATTCTGATTGTACAGGGCCGGCAGGAAGGCCGTGGCCTGTACCAAAGATTCGCGCAAAACATTGAACATCATCATCCGCGATTTAACAGGCATTATGAAGGTGATGAACCGATGGAACCGCGACGTCGTATGCATCTCGCACAAAGTGAATTATCAGGCCCGCCGGTCTTTAATATATCCAGGAAAGCAGCAAATAGTATACTTCAAACAACAGGACAATCCCTTGCAGAAATTCAGGATGCGATAGATGAGAATTTGCAGCCGCAATCACGGGAGCTGGCAAATGTTACTGCAACAATGCAGCCGGAATTTGAGACGCAGGTGTTGTGGACGAATAATGTTGTCGGTATGATCGGAGGAAGCGATCCGGAGTTAAAGGACGAGGTTATCATTGTCGGTGCACATTACGATCATGACGGCAAGAGAAGTGGGTATATCTGGAACGGCGCCGATGACAACGGATCCGGCACAAGTGGAGTGCTAACGCTTGCGCATGCATTTGCAACCGCTCCCGAACGGCCTAAGCGATCGATACTGTTTGCGCTGTGGGGGGCAGAAGAAAAGGGGCTGCTCGGTTCAAGATATTTTGTCGATAATCCCGTCGTCCCGTTTGAAAGTATCATAACGAAAAAAAATCTTGATATGATCGGCCGGGACCGGAGTAATCCCGATGCTGGTATATATGCCGAGGAAAACACTGATCAGGTTTTTGTGACTCTCTCGGAACAATTGCCGCTGCTTGAGGAAATTACAGAAAAGAACAACGAATTCACCGGGCTTGATTTAGATATGCGGGTTCGCAATATTACCGGCGGCGGAAGCGATCATGTACCATTTGCCCGGAACGACATCCCGGTATCTTTCTTTTTTACGGGGTTTCACGAGGATTACCACCAGCCGACCGATACCGTTGAAAAAATCAATTTTGAGAAAATGGCGCGAATAGTGCAATTGGCGTACCTGAATCTGTGGTCGCTGGCTAATTATGAGGCGGATTTTAATGCATATTCGGCAAATTGATTCTGGAAGTTGCCGGGTATTTTTCTATGGATAACCGCACTAAATTTGCTTGACACTACATTTATTTTTTTGTATATTGATTTTCTCTTTAAGTTTAAGATTGCGAATACTAATTAAAAACAGAGGTTATTGGTGCCGACGATCAACCAGTTAGTTNGAAAAGGCAGAAAAGTTGTTAAAACATCAAGCAAGTCACCGGCTTTGAAATCGAATCCTCAGAAGCGGGGTGTTTGCACGCGAGTATATACTACAACCCCGAAAAAGCCGAATTCAGCGCTGCGGAAAGTCGCGCGTGTACGGCTTACAAATGGAATTGAGGTGTCCGCATATATTCCCGGTGAAGGACACAATCTCCAGGAGCACTCGATCGTAATGATCCGCGGGGGCCGTGTCAAGGACTTGCCCGGTGTTCGTTACCATATTATTCGTGGTGCTCTCGATACTGCCGGTGTGGAAGAACGTCGTCGTGGCCGGTCTAAATATGGAGCAAAAAAACCAAAACAATCAGCAGCATAGTGTAGTAAAAGTATGAGAAAGAGACGAGCACCAAAGAGACATATTGAACCGGATCCAAAGTATAACGATTTTCTGGTTGCAAAGTTTACTAACTCCGTGATGAAGCGGGGTGAGAAGTCAGTTGCGCAAAACATTATTTACGATGCATTTGACTTGATTGAGGAGCGGGTAGGTAAACCGGGAATCGAAGTTTTTAAAAAGGCCATATCGAATGTAAGGCCAATGATTGAGGTTCGCGCTCGGCGTGTCGGAGGGGCGACGTATCAGGTGCCGACTGAAGTAAGACAGGAGCGCAGCACTGCGCTTGCTATCCGCTGGATCCTGCAAAATGCCCGGAGCCGGCGAGAGAAGTCGATGGCAGCGAACCTTGCTTCCGAATTAATAGCCGCCTCAAATGGCGAAGGGAACTCGATTAAAAAGCGGGATGATACCCATCGTATGGCTGAAGCAAACAAGGCGTTTGCTCACTTTAGATGGTAATCGAATGCTTCTGTGTTCTCACATATAATTTATTTTCATTAAAAGAATATATTCACATACATTTGTAACGCAGTAGTGGGTTTATGTCTGAGCGATATTCATTAGAAAAGTCACGTAACATCGGCATCATGGCGCACATTGATGCAGGGAAGACGACTACAACCGAACGCATTCTCTATTATACAGGGATTGTGCATCGGATGGGAGAGGTACACGATGGCGCCGCCACGATGGACTGGATGGAGCAGGAGCGTGAGCGTGGCATTACGATTACCTCTGCTGCAACGACATGCATGTGGCGTAATCACAGAATTAATATAATCGATACACCGGGTCACGTAGATTTTACGGTAGAAGTTGAGCGATCGTTGCGGATTCTTGACGGAGCGGTCGCATTATTTTGTGCCGTTGGAGGCGTTGAGCCGCAATCCGAAACAGTATGGCGTCAGGCGGATAAATATAAAGTACCAAGAATTGCCTTTGTTAACAAGATGGATCGCGTCGGTGCAGACTTTTTGAACGTAATCCGGATGATTCGCGAGCGGCTTGGATCGAATCCGGTTCCGGTGCAGCTTCCGATGGGCGAGGGGGATATGTTTGTCGGTCTTATCGATCTGATATCGATGAAGGCGCGGGTTTATAATGATCAGTCTCTTGGATCGAAGTGGGAGGAGATGGAGATCCCGAAAGACTTGTTGCCGAAAGCTGAAGAGTATCGTACTAAAATGCTCGAGTCGGTCTCCGATCTCGACGACACGCTTCTCGAAAAATACATCGAAGGCGAAGAGATATCTGATAAAGAAATTGTGAATGTTTTGCGTCGTGCGACACTGAAGTTGAAAGTTGTACCGGTATTGTGCGGATCGTCGTTTAAAAATAAAGGTATTCAAATGCTTATGGACGCGGTCGTTGATTATCTGCCAAGTCCGATCGATGTCGGTGGTGTAGAAGGCCATCACGTTGATAAAAGTGATAAAGTTGTGCGCAAGCCCTCGTATGATGAAAAGTTTACGGCGCTTGCGTTTAAGGTTATGTCCGACCCGTATGTCGGAAAGTTGACATTCTTCCGGGTTTATTCAGGTAAACTTAATGCCGGTTCTTATGTATATAATTCAACGACAGAAAAGAAGGAGCGCATCAACCGGCTTCTCAGGATGCATGCAAATCACCGTGAGGATGTGAAAGTAACGTATGCCGGCGATATTATTGCGGCGGTAGGCTTAAAGAATACAAAGACGGGCGATACGCTCTGCGATGAAAAGGATCTGATTGTACTTGAAAAAATGACATTCCCGGAGCCGGTTATCTGGATCGCTATCGAGCCGAAGACAAAAGCAGATCAGGAAAAATTATCTCAGGGACTAAATAATCTTGCAGATGAAGATCCTACTTTTCATGTAAGATCAGACCAGGAAACAGGTCAAACTCTGATAGGCGGTATGGGCGAGCTTCACCTTGAGATTATTGTCGATCGGCTGAAACGAGAGTTCCGTGTTGAAGCGAATGTCGGTAGGCCGCAAGTCGCATATAAAGAAACGATACGGAAAAAAGTTGAGTCGGAAGGAAAGTTTGTGCGTCAATCGGGTGGCCGCGGTCAATACGGACATGTGTGGATTGAAGTTGAACCGAACGAAAAAGGTAAAGGGTATGAGTTCACCGATGCAATTGTCGGCGGTGTGGTCCCGAAAGATTATATCCCGTCAGTGTCTGCCGGAATAAAAGAAGCATTGAGGTCGGGTGTTGTTGCAGGTTATCCGGTGGAGGATGTGAAAGTTCGGTTGTTTGATGGATCGTACCACGATGTGGATTCATCGGAGATGGCGTTTAAGGTTGCCGGTTCTATGGCTGTGAGAAACGCTTTGAAAAAGGCGGAGTCGGTTCTGCTTGAGCCGGTTATGGATGTAGAGGTGATTACTCCCGAAGAATATATGGGGGATGTGATGGGCGATCTCAACTCCCGGCGCGGTCATATTAAGGGTATCGAACCCCGAAAAGATGCACAGGTGATACGTGCGCGGGTACCATTAGCAGAAATGTTCGGGTATGCTACGACTGTTCGTTCAATGACGCAGGGACGAGCATTGTATACAATGCAATTTTCACATTACGCTGAAGTACCGCAATCAATAAGTGATAGTATAGTTGAAAAAGTAACGGGTAAGGTCGCAGCGACGGGTTAACGAAGAATGTCTAAAAAATATGTGTAAATCAAAATTCAAACAAGGAGACAGGTAGATGGCTAAAGAGAAATTTGATCGAAGTAAGCCGCACGTCAATATCGGAACCATCGGTCACGTTGACCACGGAAAGACCACGCTGACAGCAGCAATTACTATGGTTCTTGGTAAGAAGGGCTTGTCGGAAGTTCGTACATTTGATAGTATCGATAATGCACCTGAAGAACGTGAGCGTGGTATAACTATTGCGACAGCACACGTGGAGTATGCTACTGAAAACCGGCACTACGCACACGTCGATTGCCCCGGTCACGCTGACTACGTTAAAAACATGATCACCGGTGCCGCCCAGATGGACGGTGCGGTTCTGGTCGTTGCAGCAACCGATGGCCCGATGCCACAAACTCGTGAGCACATCCTTCTCGCTCGTCAGGTTGGAGTGCCGAAAATCGTTGTCTTTATGAATAAGGTCGATATGGTCGACGATCCCGAGTTGCTCGATCTTGTTGAACTTGAGGTTCGAGATCTGTTGAAGCAATATGAATTCCCGGGAGACGATATTCCGGTGATTCGTGGCAGCGCATTGAAGTCAATGGAAGCTGCGATGAAGCCAGATGTTTCCCCCGATGATGAGGTATTTAAACCAATTATGGAGCTTATGGATGCGGTTGATAATTATATACCGCTGCCTGAGCGTGACACCGATAAACCGTTTCTGATGCCGGTTGAAGACGTATTCTCTATTACGGGCCGTGGTACTGTGGGTACCGGTCGTGTTGAGCGCGGTACCATTAAAGTTGGTGACGATGTTGAGGTTATTGGTCTCGGTGCTCATAAGAAAACAGTTGCGACCGGTATTGAGATGTTCCGCAAGCTTCTTGACGATGCTCGTGCAGGCGATAACGTTGGCTTGCTGCTTCGTGGTGTGGAGAAAGATGATCTGGAGCGCGGTATGGTTGTTGCTAAACCGGGTTCAATCACTCCGCACAAAAAATTCACCGCCCAGGTTTATGTCCTGAAAAAAGAAGAGGGTGGACGACATACACCGTTCTTTAACGGGTATCGTCCTCAATTTTATTTCCGTACAACTGACGTCACGGGTGTTGCAACTCTGCCTGAAGGAACCGAGATGGTTATGCCAGGTGATAATGTTGATAACATGAGCGTAGAACTTATCTCGGAGATAGCTATGGAAGAAGGTCTTCGCTTTGCTATCCGTGAAGGCGGTAGAACCGTTGGTGCCGGAGTTGTAACAAAGATTATTGATTAAGAGGTTGTGAGCTGCCCTCTTGGCGGGAGGGCAGTGAAGTCCGCCGCGGCGGACTTTTTTTTGAACCTGGGTAATACAGGTTGCGTAACTAATGAAGGAAATCTTTTTGTATGCGTGGTCAAAAATTTCGCATTAAATTAAAATCATACGATCACAATTTGATCGATAAGTCGGCGGAAAAAATAATTAAAACGGTTCGATCGACCGGTGCGGTTGTGTCGGGCCCGATTCCGTTGCCGACTAAGAAAACGATATATACGGTGTTGCGATCACCGCACGTCGACAAAAAATCTCGTGAGCAATTTGAGATACGGACGCATAAACGGTTGATTGATATTCTTCATTCAACCAATAAAACCGTTGATTCTCTTATGAAGCTCGAGTTGCCTGCGGGTGTCGATGTCGAAGTGAAAGTCTGATCGTAAACCTGTAAAAATAAATGTGGTCGGTATATTTGCAAGTCGTTTAAACTCGACGAGGAGACTCTATCGTGAGTGCAGTACTATTAGGGAAAAAATTAGGGATGACCAGCATCTTTGATGATGCAGGTGAACAGATACCGTGTACGGTCATCGAAGCAGGACCTTGCTCGGTCGTGCAGGTCAAAACCAAGGAGAACGATGGTTACAATGCAGTGCAAATTGGTTTTGAGGATATACCTGCGCGGAAAGTGAATAAACCCCTGAAAGGTCATTTCGAAAAAGGTAAAACCAAACCAAAGCGACATCTTGAAGAGATCCGCTTTGAAGATGATGAGATTGACAAAAAGCTTGGAGATACAATTGATGTCTCGGAATTTGCTCCGGGTGATATCGTATCTGTTGCCGGTCTTACGAAAGGCAAGGGATTTCAGGGTGTTGTGAAGCGTCACGGCTTTGGTGGTGGTGTTCGTTCACACGGACAGAGTGATCGTGAGCGTGCACCGGGTTCGGTCGGGCAAAGTTCTTATCCGTCAAGGGTATTCAAGGGAATACGAATGGGGGGTAGAATGGGCGGTAAAAAAACAACTGTTCGCAATTTACGGGTCGTAAAAATCATTCCGGAAACAAACCTAATTCTGATAAAAGGGGCTGTGCCGGGATCGATTAACGGTCTGGTCAAAATTACTAAATTATAAAAAACGTGGCTATGGAACTCGAAGTATATAAAATAGACGGTACCAAATCCGGCGAGAAGGTGAAATTGCCTGATAGTATTTTCGGGATTAAACCGCATGAGCACGCAATGTATCAGGCGGTTCGGTTATATCTGGCTTCACAGCGTAGAGGTACTCATAAAGTAAAAGGCAGAACTGAAGTTCGTGGCGGTGGACGTAAACCGTGGCGACAAAAAGGAACCGGACGTGCGCGTGTTGGAACAATACGATCGCCATTGTGGATCGGCGGCGGTGCGATTCATGGTCCGCAACCGCGTGATTATAGTTTCAGGTTGCCGCGCAAGTTAAAAGAGCTGGCACGAAAATCTGCTCTCTCGCAGAAAGCGCTCGACAAGCAAATTCGTGTTGTGGAAGATTTTTCTTTCAATGAACCGAAGACCAAGCAGATGGCATCGCTGTTGACAGCCCTGGGACTTGATGGAACGAAAACAACACTCATTCTTGCGAACAATGACAGGAATGTCTATAAATCGGGTCGCAATATACCGGATTTTACCGTGCTCGAAGCACGTAACGCTTCTACCTACGAGTTACTCAACAACAAAATGCTGCTTCTTCAAAAAAGTGCAGTCGATGTATTATCAAATGGATTTCCGAAAACCGGAGTGCGCAGTACATGAAAACGAATGTTCTAAAGCAGCCGCTTATTACAGAAAAAATGTCGATGCTTGCGAACCAGCGTCAATACGCCTTTGAAGTCGATATTAACGCTAACAAAATCGAAATTCAGCAAGCGATAGAGAAAAAGTTTAATGTCGATGTGGAAAGCATACGGACGGTCAGAATGAAGGGTAAAAAGAAGATGCAGCTTACCCGGCGCGGCCGGTTCGAAGGCAGAAGACCACACTGGAAAAAAGCAATTATTACCCTGAAAGAAGGTCAGGAGATAGACTTCTTCCAAGAGGAATGATCGGAGACTGATACATGGCATTACGAAAATTAAAACCAACTACACCGGGCACGAGATTTGTAAGTGTCTCAACATTTGAAGAGATTACGAGAGACAAGCCGGAACGCTCACTTGTTAAGCCGTTGAAAAAATCCGGTGGTAGGAATAATTTAGGCAGAACTACCACAAGATTTCGTGGCGGCGGGCATAAACGGAAGTATCGAGTTATAGATTTTAAACGTAATAAAGAAAATATTCCCGCAAAGGTTGCAGCAATTGAATATGATCCGAACCGATCGGGTCGAATTGCATTGCTCAATTATGCCGACGGGGAAAAGCGTTATATTCTTGCGCCGGATAGATTGAAGGTCGGCGATAAGGTGATGGCGGGTGAAGGTGCGGAAGTAAAAGTGGGGAATTGCCTGCCGTTACGATTTATTCCGGTTGGAACATTTATTCACAATATTGAGATGAAGCCGGGTAAGGGCGGACAAATGGCACGAAGTGCCGGAGCGTCAGCACAAATCACTGCAAAAGAAGGTAACACGGTGCAGATTCGCTTACCGTCAGGTGAAGTTCGTGTCGCATCGCAAAATTGCAAAGCAACTATCGGCGTCGTGAGTAATATCGATCACGAAAATATATCACTCGGTAAAGCCGGGCGTAAGCGATGGCTCGGACGCAGACCGCACAACCGCGGTGTTACTATGAACCCGGTTGATCACCCGCATGGCGGCGGTGAGGGGAAAGCGCCTCAAGGTAACCCGCATCCGGTTTCTCCCTGGGGCTTGAATACAAAGGGTAAGAAAACACGACGCGGTAAAAAGCCCTCGGATAAATTTATAATTAAAAGAAGGAAAAAGTAACCAAATAAAAATTTATGGCACGATCGTTAAAAAAAGGTCCGTTTGTTGATGAGAAGCTCCTGGAAAAAGTAGAAGCTTTAAATCAGAAAAATCAGAAAAAGGTAATTAAAACCTGGAGCAGAGCTTCAACAATAACACCCGATTTTGTCGGACACACGTTCGCAGTACATAACGGGAATAAGTTCATCCCGGTATACATTCAGGAGAGTATGGTTGGTCATAAGCTCGGTGAGTTTGCACCAACCCGTATTTTCCGCAGTCACCCGGGTGGTAAGTCAGAACGGGCATAAAAAAAGTATTTGTTGGAGATAATAAAATTATGGAAGCACGCGCAGTTCATAAATATATTCCGACCTCGCCGCGTAAAATGCGGCTGCTAATTGATCTTATTCGGGGAAAAGGTGTTGAGGAGGCTATTTCTATTCTGCACTTTTCGCCGAAGCATGCAGCAAAAGAAGCGGAAAAAACACTCAGGTCGGCAATTGCTAATTTGCAGAATAAAGAAGAATCCGGGCGGATAGATTTTTCACAAATCTATGTGAAGCAAGCATTTGTTAACGGCGGCCCGACGATGAAACGGATAAGGCCGGCACCGATGGGACGCGCATACCGGGTCAGAAAACGATCAAATCATCTTACGATCGTGGTTGCAATCCATGATGATGTGTTGCGTGAACAGCGTGCAAAAGAAGCGAAAAAGAAATCGCAACCAAAAAAACAACCTAAGAAACAGGAAACATCAGAACAAGAAACAGAGAGTTAAACTAAAGGAGTAAACACTTGGGTCAAAAAACGCATCCGGTAGGACTTCGTCTCGGGATTATAAGAACCTGGGATTCAAACTGGTATGATGGGAAAAGCTTTGGTCAAAAGTTACAGGAAGATGTGATGATCCGGAATTATATCCGGAACCGTATGAAGAAAGCGGGTATCTCACGTATTCTCATTGAGCGAACTCCCAAACGAGCGGTTATTACAATTCACACATCCCGGCCGGGTATTGTTATCGGTCGAAGCGGAAAAGAGATTTCACAGCTTGAAGAAGAGCTGAAAAAAATTACCAGTAAAGAAGTCAAAATTCTGATTCACGAAATTAAGCGACCTGAGCTGGATGCGTACCTTGTTGCTGAAAATATTGCCACACAGATCGAGGGACGGATATCTTTCCGCAGGGCTATGAAGACAGCGATGACAGCATCGATGCGGATGGGAGCTGAAGGTATCCGGATTATGTGTGCGGGTCGCCTTGGCGGTGCTGAGATGGCTCGGACCGAGCAGTATAAAAAAGGACGGATTCCCCTGCATACACTGCGCGCCGATATTGATTATGCAACTGCAAAAGCGCAGACAATTTATGGATCGATCGGTGTGAAGGTGTGGATTTGTAAAGGTGAAATAATTGGTCAAATGACACAGACACGATAGTTTGTTGAAGGAGATGTAAATTATGTTAATGCCAAAACGGGTAAAATACAGAAAAGCGCATCGCGGCCGGCGGCGAGGGAATGCTCATCGCGGCTCACTCGTTACCTTCGGTGACTTTGGGTTAAAAGCTATTGAACCGGGATGGATTACAAGCCGGCAGATTGAAGCCGCACGTGTTGCGATTACCCGGAATATGAAGCGTGAAGGCCGGCTCTGGATCAGAATTTTTCCCGATAAACCGGTGACAAAAAAACCGGCAGAGACCCGTATGGGAAAAGGTAAAGGTGCGCCCGAGTTTTGGGTCGCTGTTGTAAAACCCGGCAGGATTATGTTTGAAGTCGCAGGGGTAAGTAGAAAAATTGCTGAGCAAGCTATGCGGCTTGCATCGCATAAGTTACCGATTAAAACTAAGGTTGTCACAAGAACCGATGTGGAGTTTTAAGGTATGGAAAAACTAAAAATGAGAGAAATCCGGGAAATGTCAACTGAAGAATTGCAGAAAAGAATTGATGACGAAATCGTCAATCTCAGCCATCTGAAATTTCAACATGCGACAACACGGATTCAAAATACGGATCATTTAAAAAAGAGCAGACATCTTATTGCGCGCATGAACACAGTTATTCGTGAGCGTGAGTTAGGAAGAGATGCTCAGATAACTGCTACGCCGGAAACAACAGCAACGACAGAATCGAATACAAAGGAATAAGTAGAAACATATGGAAACAACTACAGTACCTGAAAAAGAAGCGGCACGGACAACGCATCGTAAAATCCGCATTGGGAGAGTAGTGAGCGATAAGATGGATAAAACGATCGTTGTGCTGGTTGAACAGCGTATTGCGCATCCGATATATAAAAAGATTTTTAAGCAGAGTAAAAAATATATTGCTCACGATGAAAAACAGGACGCAAATGTCGGTGACCTGGTGCAAATTATGGAGACCAGACCGCTGAGTAAACGGAAAAGATGGCGTTTGGTGGAAATTGTAGAACGCGCGAAATAAAATTTGGGAGTAAATCGAAATGGTACAGGAAGAAACAAATTTAATTGTAGCAGATAATTCCGGCGCGAAGCGTGTCCGCTGTATCCGTGTACTTGGCGGTAGTGATCGCCGGTATGCCGGGCTTGGTGATCTTGTAGTAGTATCGGTCAAGGCCGCAATACCGGGTGCACCGGTCAAAAAAGGCGATGTGTCGCGTGCTGTTATCGTTCGAACAAAAAAAGAGACGCGTCGCGATGACGGATCCTATATCAGGTTTGATGAGAATGCTGCGGTTTTATTGAATCCCCAGAACGAACCGCGGGGCACCCGAATTTTCGGGCCTGTTGCCCGTGAACTTCGTGAAAAACAGTTTATGAAAATTATTTCACTCGCACCAGAAGTATTGTGAGAAGGTTATGAATATCAGAAAAAATGATAACGTACTTGTAATAGCCGGAAATGACATTGGCAAGCAGGGTAAGGTCTTAAAGGTATTTCCGGAACGAGGACGTGTAATTATAGAAGGTGTTAATATTATCAAGCGGCACCAGCGTCCGACTCAGAAAAATCCGCAAGGTGGTATCCTTCAAAAAGAAGGGTCGATCAACTCAACAAATGTTATGATCGTATGCCCGAAATGTAATAATGCATCGCGGGTCGGCCGCAAACGCATCCGTGAAGCGGATAGCAAGGTGTCGAAGTTTATGAGAGTTTGCAAAAACTGCGGAGATATGTTTTAATGGCAAAAGAAAAAGAACAAAAGAAAAAGGGGCAGCAGAAAGGCGAAAAGCCGGAAAAGCAAAAAGGCCAGAAGCAAAAGGGTGAAAAGAAAGAAGCTGCTCAACAGAAACAACCACAAATCGAATACGGAACGCCGCGCCTGCTTGAACGATGGCGTAAAGAGATCATTCCCGCAATGATGAAACGGTTCGGTTATAAGAACACCATGCAGGTGCCGTGGATTGAGAAGATTTCGATCAACGTCGGTGTCGGTGAAGCGGTTCAGGATCCGAAAATTCTTGATGGTATTGTGAAGGAAATTGCCCTGATTGCCGGACAGCAACCGGTAACGACAAAAGCACGCAAGTCGATATCGAACTTTAAACTGCGTGAAGGGATGCCGCTCGGCGTTCGGGTTACACTTCGCCGGGCGAAGATGTATGAATTCTTCGATCGGTTGATAAATGCGGCAGTACCGCGTATTCGTGACTTTCGCGGATTTAGTGACAAATCATTCGACGGAAGGGGAAATTATACAATGGGCATCAAGGAACAGATTATTTTCCCTGAAATTGACGTCGATAAAGTAACTCGTATTTACGGTATGGATATTACGATAGTCACAACAGCAGAAACCGATGAAGAAGCATATGAGCTTCTGAAGAATTTCGGCTTTCCGTTTATTCGACGGGAAGAAATAGTTCAACAAACTGATGCAGCATAATAATAACGAGGTAACAAGTGGCGCGTAAAGCATTAGTAGTAAAATCAAAGAAAGAACCAAAATACAGTACACGGAAATATAACCGTTGTAGTTTTTGCGGGCGGTCACGGGCATATTTACGAAAGTTCGGGATATGCAGGATCTGTTTCCGCACTATGGCGCTCGAAGGAAAAATCCCGGGTGTACGAAAAGCAAGTTGGTAAGCACGAAGGAATGAATCAAAAGGAGATTCGAATCATATGTCGATGACCGATCCAATAGCCGATTATCTAACCCGCATTCGCAATGCGGCGTCTGCAAATTATAAGCGGGTTGATATACCGGCTTCGAGTTTGAAAAAACAAATAACTCGAATATTGAAAGAAGAAAATTACATCCAGGATTATACAATCGTTGAGGATGATAAGCAAAATGTAATCCGCATTGCATTAAAGTATAATAACGGCGAGAGTGTCCTGAAAGGTCTGGAACGTGTCAGCCGGCCCGGTCTGCGAAAATATGCAACGTCCGATAAGCTGCCCCGCGTTATCAATGGACTCGGCGTTGCGGTAATATCAACATCAAAAGGTGTAATGACAGATAAACAAGCCCGCCAGCAAGGTGTCGGCGGGGAAGTCATTTGCTATATTTGGTAAATAAACTTCTTTAGGTAAGGAGAAGGTATAGTGTCACGAGTTGGAAGAAAACCGATTCCCATAACAAAGGGAGTCTCAGTCGAAAAAGCAAACGGTACGGTCAAAGTTAAAGGACCGAAAGGCGAATTATCCACAGAGATCAAACCGGATATTTCTGTATCGATTACAGAAGAAGAGGTTATGCTCGATCGCCCGTCAGATTCCCGGCAGCATAAATCATTGCACGGTTTATACCGCGCTTTGATTTCTAATATGATTCTGGGTGTTAGCGAAGGCTATCAAAAAAAATTGGAAATAGTCGGGGTTGGATATCGGGCTGAATTGAAGGGGAATAAATTGCTTATGCAATTAGGATATTCACACCCGGTTCTGTTTTCGGTACCGCCGGAAATTAAAATTGAAGTTCCGCAACCGACACAAATTGTTATCAGCGGTATCGATAAACAGCTTGTCGGTCAGGTTGCTGCAAAAATCAGAAGTATGCGACCTGTAGAGCCGTATAAAGGTAAAGGAATTAAATATGAAAATGAATATATACGGCGGAAAGCTGGTAAGACAGCAGCTAAATAAAAAAATGTCTGTTCATTAACCGGGAATTTGAAATACTATGATCAAGAAAAATAAACAAGCAAGCAGGACACGGATTAAAAAAGCGGTTCGTAAAAAAATCCATGGAACTCCCGAGCGTCCGCGGCTTTCAGTCTATAGAAGTCTGAATAATATCTACGTTCAGTTGATTGATGACCTGAGTGGAACAACTATTTTGCAGATTTCGACACTTTCGCCTGATATGCGAGAGTCGTTAAAGTCGGCATCCGCAATGGAAAAGAGTGTCTCGGTCGGGAAGGAAGTGGCGAAGCGTGCTCTTGAGAAAGATATAAAAAATGTAGTATTCGACCGGAACGGGTACCGGTATCACGGGCGTGTCAAAGCACTTGCTGAAGCTGCGCGAAAAGGCGGCTTGCAATTTTGAAATATATGTTATACCAATTTTTGAAAGAGGATAAACCTTGGCAAAAATAAAAGCGGGTGAGTTAGAATTAAAAGAGCGGTTAGTGCACATTAACCGTGTCGCAAAAGTAGTCAAAGGCGGCCGGCGGTTTAGCTTTAACGCAATTGTGGTGGTCGGTGATCACAACGGTCACGTCGGTATCGGACTCGGAAAAGCAAACGAGGTTGCAGATGCGATATCGAAAGGTGTCGATGATGCCAAGAAGAATATTGCAAAAATTCCGATTATTAACGGTACAATACCGCACGAAGTTTTTATAAAATACGGCGGTTCAAAAGTGTTAATGAAGCCTGCATCTCCCGGTACCGGTATTATTGCAGGTGGCGGTGTGCGGGCAGTAGTCGAGTCAGCAGGTATTCGTGATATTCTCACAAAGTCGCTTGGATCGACGAACCCGCATAATCTTGTTAAAGCAACCATGAAGGGCTTGCTCAGTGTGCGGGACGCCAAAACGGTCGCATCTCAGCGAGGCATCACCTTGCAGGAATTATTTAAACAAGCGTCAGTAGAAGAGGCGTCACATGGCTGATAAAAAATTAAAAATTACACAAACCAGCAGTATAATCGATAATCCAAAGCGGCAAAAGCAAACAATCGAAGCGCTTGGGTTAAAACGTATACGGCATTCGGTCGTGCATAAAGATACACCGCAAATTCGCGGGATGATAAATAAAGTAAAACACCTTGTTACCGTAGAAGAAGTAACATCGTAATATAAGTTTTTATAAAGATCAGGATAATGCAATGACAGCAATTTTAAGTTCGTTGAAACCGGCCCCCGGATCACGAAAAAACAGGAAACGTATTGGTCGTGGCCCCGGATCGGGACACGGGAAGACTGCAACCCGCGGCCATAAAGGCCAGCACTCACGCTCGGGTGCAAAATTCCGGGCCTGGTTCGAAGGCGGGCAGATGCCCTTGCAGCGACGCATTCCGAAATTTGGATTCCGGAATAAGTTCAGAGTAACCTATCAGGTTATTAATTTAGCTGATCTGGAAACACTGCAAAAAAACGGAAAACTTACCGAAGAAACAGTTACTCCCGAGGTGTTAGTTAATGCCGGTGCAGTTAGAAAAAATTATCCGGTGAAAGTTCTGGGAGACGGTGAGATTTCTACAGCATTAAAAATCAGTGCGCATGCATTTAGTAAAACTGCGCAAGAAAAAATAAAAGCCGCTGGTGGCACAATTACAATCGTGAAATAAGTATGGGTCGTTTAAGCGATAGTTTTCGAAATATTTTTAAGATACAAGAGCTTCGGACGCGTATAATTTTTACGCTGTCGTTGCTTATTGTTGCACGAATTGGTGCACACATAACACTCCCGGGTGTTGATGCAGGATTGCTTGCAGAAACAATGCGTGAACAGGCACAGGACACGTTGTTCGGGTTGTACGACCTATTTGTCGGTGGTGCATTCAGTAATGCTGCGATTTTTGCACTCGGAATTATGCCCTACATCAGTGCATCCATTATTATCCAGTTGCTCGGTGCGGTAGTTCCGTATTTTCAGAAGCTACGACAGGAAGGTGAAGAGGGACGGAAGAAAATAATTCAGTTGACACGGTACGGAACGGTAATCATTGCGGCAATGCAAGCGTGGGGTGTGAGTGTCCGGCTCGGAAGTTTAAGCGCTGCTGGTATGCCGATTGTTCCGCCGGAAGTTCAGGGTATATTCTTTACACTGCAAACGGTTATCTTCCTGACGACCGGTACGGTGTTTTTGATGTGGTTGGGTGAACAAATTACCGAGCGGGGTATTGGTAACGGTATATCATTGGTCATATTCATAGGTATTATAGCGCAATTTCCGCACGCAGTGCTGGATGAGTATCAAATGGTTGCTTCAGGTGCCCGCGGACTGGTTATTGAGCTGGTAATAATTGGTATTCTGGTCTTGATTATTTCATCGGTAGTGTTGATTACACAGGGTACACGGCGAATCCCCGTTCAGTATGCGAAGCGGGTGGTCGGAAGAAAAGTTTATGGCGGTGTTACACAATACATTCCGATGCGCGTTAACAGTGCCGGTGTTATGCCGATTATCTTTGCTCAGGCAATAATGTTTGTACCGAATACGATTCTAACGTTCTTCCCCGAAAGTGAATTTATGGCAGGTATTGCCCGCTATTTCGATTGGACGTCGTTTACGTATTCGTTTATGTATGCGATCCTTGTTATCTTCTTTACATATTTTTACACAGCAATCGCGTTTAATCCGAAAGAGGTAAGTGATACGTTAAAGAAACAGGGTGGATTTATCCCCGGTATCAGACCCGGGAAACAAACGTCAGATTTTCTCGACAATATTTTAACTCGTATTACCTTACCCGCATCTATCTTTCTTGCGATAATTGCGATTATGCCGAGCTTTGCCTATCGGGCGGGTGTGACGATAAGTTTCTCACAATTTTTTGGCGGGACGAGCCTGTTGATTATGGTCGGTGTGTCGCTTGATACATTGCAACAAATTGAATCGCACTTATTAATGCGCCATTACGACGGCTTTATGAAGAGTGGTAAGATGCGTGGTAGAAGAGGTTGACAAAATTTTAAAAGAAAGTTTATTGTGACAATACGGAATAATGAAGAGCACAGCGGAATGCGTGAGGCCAATCGGATAGCCTGTGAAGTACTTGATCTGATTGAGAAAAACGTTCGCCCCGGTGTGAAAACAATAGAGCTTGATAAATTAGCTGAAGAACATATAAGAGCACAAGGTGCAATTCCTGCATTTAAAGGATACCGCCAGGGAAATAGTTCACCGTATCCCGGCAGTATTTGTGCATCGGTAAATCAGGAGGTAGTACACGGTATTCCCGGTGAAAGAATATTACAGAAAGGCGATATACTGTCGGTAGATGTGGGGATTAATAAAAACGGTTTCTTCGGTGATTCAGCCCGAACGTTTCCCGTCGGAACAATAGACGCTGAAACCGAAAGACTGTTAAAAATTACACGTGAAGCGCTCTTTGTCGGTATTGCAGAAGCCCGGGCAGGTAATCGTGTGCACGACATATCGGCTGCAATTCAGGAATATGTTGAAGCCGCCGGTTATAATGTCGTACGGGAATTAGTTGGTCACGGTATCGGAAGAAAGTTGCACGAAGAACCGGCTGTTCCGAATTACGGAAAACGGGGAACCGGTATGAAGCTCGTAGATGGTATGGTCCTTGCAATTGAACCAATGGTCAATAGCGGAACATTCCGGGTGAAGGCGCTGAGGGATGGTTGGACGATTGTCACTGCTGACGGAAAGCCGTCTGCTCACTATGAACACTCGGTTGTTGTAAGAAACGGTGAAGCAGAAATTTTATCGAAAGTTGCATAAACAAGAGTATGGCTAAACAAACAGCAATAAAAGTTGACGGTGTAATTACAGATACATTACCCAATGCTCATTTTCGTGTAAAACTCGAAAACGGGCACGAGATTCTTGCGCACGTGTCCGGTAAAATGAGAATGAATTTTATAAAAATATTGGTTGGTGATAAAGTAACGGTTGAATTATCACCGTATGATCTGACAAAAGGTCGAATAACATATAGATATAAATAGTATTTTCGGAGACAGGAACAATGAAAGTCCGGGCATCGGTTAAAAAATTATGTGATAGTTGTAAAGTTGTGCGCCGTAAAGGAGTTGTGCGCATAATTTGTAAAAATCCAAAGCATAAACAAAGGCAAGGTTAATCAGGAGGTATCAGGTGGCACGTATTGCTGGCGTAGATTTACCCAAGAACAAACATTCAGTAATCGGTTTAACATATATATTCGGGATCGGTCGATCTATGGCTGCAGAAATCCTGGATAGATCAGGTGTGGAGCATTCAAAAAAGATCAGTGATCTGAACGATGAGGAAGTAGCACAGATACGATCTATTATCACTTCCGATTACAAAGTCGAAGGTGCGTTACGAAGTGAAACCCAGATGAACATCAAACGATTGATGGATATCGGATGTTACCGCGGGTTGCGTCACCGTCGCGGACTTCCGGTGCGAGGACAGCGAACTCGAACCAATGCCCGCGGTCGGAAAGGTAAACGCAAGACAGTTGCCGGTAAGAAGAAAGTAGCGGCGAAGAAGTAATTCGTTTTCAATAACGTTTAACAGATAAATCAGGAGGTTTCGGTGGCCAAGTCCACAGGGAAAAAGAGAAGAAAAGTACATGTCGACGTCAACGGTCGGGCTCATATTAAAGCGACCTTCAATAATGTTGTCGTAACAATCACAGATATTTACGGCAATACCATTGCCTGGTCGTCATCGGGTAAGAACGGGTTTAAAGGATCACGAAAAAATACCCCGTTTGCCGCACAGGTTTCCGCCGAAGCGGCAGCAAAAGAAGCATATAATTACGGGATGCGTAAGGTAGAAGTTTTTGTGAAAGGCCCCGGTTCGGGACGTGAAGCGGCAATCAGGTCATTACAGGCAAATGGACTTGAAATTACCAGTATTCGCGATATAACCCCGATACCGCATAATGGGTGCAGGCCACCTAAAAGAAGGCGTGTCTAATAAGATTACTAGTGTGTTAAATTAAGGAAAGGTTACATGGCGCGTTACACTGAAGCAGTATGTAAGCTATGCCGTCGTGAACGGCAAAAGCTGTTTCTCAAAGGAATCAAGTGTTATACGGAAAAATGTCCGGTTGAAAAACGGAATTATCCTCCCGGACAACACGGATTGAGCAGACGGCAAAAAATATCAGAATACGGATTGCAGCTCCGTGAAAAACAAAAGGTACGCCGTATGTACGGAGTGCTTGAGCGGCAATTCCGTAACTATTATGAAAAAGCTCTTAAACAGACGGGTAAAACAGGTGAAACACTTGTAAAGATTCTTGAGCGGCGTTTTGATAATGTTGTTTACCGCTTAGGTCTGGCACCGTCACGGAAAGCAGCGCGGCAGTTAATACGGCACAGGCACTTTATGGTCAACGGTCGTATTGTTGATATCCCGTCGTATCTGATACGTCCGGGTGATGTTATTGAAGCGAAACAGCAGAGCAAAAAATTGGATGTTATTCACGATTCAATGAAGCGGATGAAAGATACCGCGATGCTGCCGTGGCTCTCGCTTGATAAAGCGAACGTCAGCGGAACGTTCCTGAATATTCCCGAACGAGAGGATATTCCGCTTAACGCAAATGAACAATTAATTGTTGAGTTGTACTCCAAGTAAACGGTAGCGAGGCTATATATTATGATACAAACAAATATTCAAATGCCGGATAGAGTGACCCTTGATGAAGGAAATTACACCGATACGTTCGGGCGGTTTACTATTCAACCGCTGGAAAAAGGCTATGGCGTCACACTCGGTAATTCTTTGCGACGAACGCTGCTGTCATCAATCTCAGGTGCGGCAATTACCGGCGTGCGCATTGAAGGTGTTGTCCACGAATTTACGACGATACCCGGTATGGTAGAAGATGCAGCGGAGTTTATCCTGAACCTGAAAGAAGTTCGTATTAAACCGGGCACCGAAAAAACTGCTAAAGTTGTTGTACCAATGAAAGGGCCAGCCGAATTGACGGCAAAAGACCTCCAACAAAGCAGCAACGGTGCATTTACCGTGCTAAATCCGGAACAGCACCTTGCAACATTGAACGATGACTGTAACACCGAACTCGAAATTAAAATCGGTACCGGTATCGGCTATGTGCCGAGTGAAGAAATCGATCGATCGGATTTCCCCGAAGAAATGATCGCAATCGATGCGGTCTATTCACCGGTTTTGAATGTGCGGTATTTTATCGAACAGACACGTGTCGGCCAGCGAACTGATTATGAAAAATTAATCATTGAAGTGGAAACCGATGGCTCGACAACACCGGTTGATGCGGTTAAAAATGCTGCATCAATACTCCGTGAACATATAATGTATTTTGAAAATTTCAGTTTAATGCCGGGTGAAGAAAAAGATCAAGAGGATGACGATGCAGATCCCGAAATACTGCGGATCAGAAAAATTCTCAATCTTGGTATTGATGAACTTGAATTATCCGTACGGTCGCATAACTGTCTCAAAGCGGCGGGTATTCAGACGGTCGGAGAATTGGTGAGTAAAACCGAACAGGAATTATTAAATTACCGCAACTTCGGTCAGAAATCATTGAACGAACTTGCAGACCTTGTGAAGAATTTCGGTCTGTCATTCGGTATGGATGTTGACCGGTATCTCAAAGGAAATCGAAAGTAATTAAAAAGGATAGAGTGTAGCAATGCGACATCGAGTAACAGGAAGTAAGTTAGGGCGTACGGCAAGCCACCGGCGTGCAACCCTTTCCGCTTTGTCATCGTCTCTGATCGAACACAAACGGATACGTACTACGCTGGCGAAAGCAAAAGCCACCCAACGCACGATTGAACCGATTATTACACGGGCCAAAAATGCTCACCGGAAAGAACAAGACGGTGAGAACAAGGATGTTCATGCACGACGGGTTATTGCCCGTTTTATACATAAACCTGCAATTGTTAAAGAGCTGTTTGACGAAATCGCACCGAAAGTTGCCGAGCGAAATGGGGGCTATACCCGTGTTGTAAAACTCGGCCAACGGGATGGTGACGGTGCACATCTTGCCATTATTGAACTGGTTGATTATAACGAAGCAGTGACCAAAAAGAAAAAACAGAAGAAAAAGACCGAGAAACCGGCAGCTGCGGCTCCTCCAAAGAAAGAAGAAGAACAACAGACAGCAGAGACAACGGCTGAGGAAGTTGAGCAAGAAGTGCCTGAGGAAGAAGAAAAAGAACAGCCGGCTTCGGAAGTTTCGGCAGAAGAAGAGACGGAAGTAGAAGATAAAGCCGAGCCCAAGGATGATGCCGGTGAAGAGGAAAAAGGCGACGACAAGAAAGAAGAAAAATAGATTCAAAGTAAATAATTATTTTTGAAGGGAAAATGGCATTCACCGCATCATACAGGTGATTTTCATTTTCCCTTTTTTTATTTTATAGGAGTACAGGATGAAGATACAGTCAGCCGAGTTTATTATCAGTGTGGCGGCGCTGAATCAAGTCCCGAGGGCAACACTACCGGAAATTGCTTTTATCGGAAGATCCAATGTTGGTAAATCGAGTCTGATCAATTCACTGTGCAATCGGAAGTCGCTGGCCAAAACCAGTTCACAGCCCGGCAAGACAAGGGTTTTAAATTTTTATAGAATTAATAATAGTATTCATTTCGTTGATTTACCGGGATATGGCTATGCAAAAGTTCCGGAACAGATACGGTCGGGCTGGCAAAAACTTATTGAAGGGTATTTAAAGAACCGCGAGAATTTAAAGCTCGGTCTTGTTATTATCGATGCCCGCCACGAGCCTACGAAACTCGATCTGGCGATGATCGATTGGCTTGATTATTATGAAATTGATTACGGGATTATCCTTACCAAGTCCGATAAAGTGCCACGACATAAAATTCAACTCCGGAAAAACGGTGTGGAAAAGGCAATAAAAAATAAAAATGAGTACTGCAAAACAGTGGTACCATACTCATCATTTAATAATGAAGGCAAACCGGAAATATTAAAACTTATTGGTGATGCTGTTACTAATGAATAGACTATCCACTCATCGAATAAATAGGAGATGACAATATGATAAAGAAGAGATTATATACACCGGGGCCGACCCCGGTGCCCGAGCAAATCATGTTAACGATGGCAGAACCGATGATTCATCACCGTCATCCCGAATTCCAGGAAATCTTGACAAGTGTAAATGATAACTTAAAATATCTGTTTCAAACCAATCAGGGCGTTATGACCTTAACATCGTCAGGTACCGGTGCAATGGAGGCTTCGGTTGCTAACGTTCTTTCGAAAGGTGATACAGCGATATATGTGAATGGCGGTAAGTTCGGTGAGCGATGGGGAGAGATTCTCAATGCATACGGTCTTCACGCTGTTGAAATTAAAATGGAATGGGGAACTCCCGTGACAGCAGATCAGGTTGTCGAAGTATTGAAAAATAACCCCGATACGAAAGCTGTATATCTTACCCATAGTGAAACATCCACCGGTACGGCAACCGATATTGAAACAATTGCCCAAGCGGTACACAAATATAATAACGATATCGCGGTTATCGTTGATGGTATTACATCTGTCGGCGCAATGAAGAGTAAAATGGACGAATGGGATCTCGATATTGTTGTAACAGGTTCGCAAAAAGGCCTCATGATTCCGCCCGGACTTGCCCATATTGCAGTGAGTGAGCGGGCGTGGAAACTTATTGAGAGTTCCGATTTGCCGAATTATTATTTTGATCTGAAAGCGGCAAAAAAAGCACTCGATAAAAATGATACACCATGGACACCAGCGGTTACACTATTTATCGGATTAGAAAAAGCTTTAACTATGTTACGTGAAGAAGGGATCGAAAATGTGTGGGCACGTCATCAAAAACTTGCCGATGCAATTCGCGAAGGATGTAAAGCGCTGGGATTAAAACTGTTGAGTAACTCTCCTTCAAATGCTCTTACCGCAGTCTATGTGCCGGAAAATGTAGAATTCAAGAGGTTTAATTCTGTAATAAAACAAAAATACGGTATCACCGTTGCAGGTGGTCAGGGTCATCTTAAAGGGAAGATATTCCGTATTTCTCATCTCGGATATTATGATGAATTGGATATGATGACAATGATGGCAGCACTTGAACGGACACTCGTTGAAGTTGGAGCTGATATTACTGTCGGAGCGGGTTTGGCGGCTGCACAAAAAGTACTAATAAAATAAAAAAGGAAACGAAGTGACTAACAATTATAAGATTTTAATTACAGATCCGGTTGATGATGCTTGTGTTGAGATTATAAAACAAGAAGGGTTTACGGTTGACAAGAAAACCGGGTTGTCAGAAGAACAGATAATCGATATTATCGGTGGATATCATGTGCTCATAGTTCGGAGCGGCACACAGGTAACACAAAAGGTGATCGATAGCGCTGAGAATCTTAAGATAATCGGGAGAGCCGGTACGGGCGTTGATAATATAGATATCGATGCCGCTACGCGAAGAGGAATTATCGTTATGAATACTCCCGGCGGGAACACCGTCTCAACCGCCGAGCACACTATATCGATGTTGATGGCATTGGCACGTAATATTCCGCAGGCCAGTGCAGCATTGAGAGAAGCTAAGTGGGACCGTAAAACATACCGGGGTGTTGAACTCTTTGGAAAAACAATTGGCATTGTTGGATTGGGAAAAGTGGGTAAAGAGGTGGCGGCCCGTTTACGGGGATTTGAAATGAAAATTCTGGGTTTTGATCCGCTTGTTTCCGATGATGCTATCGAAAAATTGAACATCGAACCGGTGACAATTGAGGAGCTTCTTCGCCGTTCGGATTATATCACTTTACATACACCGCTTACAGATAATACACGAAATTTACTCAATGCAAAGACCTTGCAGGAATGTAAGCGGGGGGTCCGTATAGTGAATTGTGCCCGTGGCGGAATTATTGATGAGCAAGCGTTGCTTGATGCTCTAAACAGCGGTCAGGTCGCAGGAGCTGCCATCGATGTATTCGAACAGGAGCCGCCACCGGAGGATTATCAATTGGTACGACATAATAAAGTTGTTGCCACACCACACCTTGGGGCATCAACGGTTGAAGCACAGGAGAAAGTTGCAATACAAATTGCCCATCAGGTTGCGGATGCTCTCAAGGAGCGATCTCTTGTCGGTGCGGTCAATGCAAGCGCAGCACAGTTTTCGATTCGTGAAGATCACAAACCGTATTTACAGCTCGCAGAGCGTATGGGTAAAATTGTGGGGCAACTTGTCGAAGGTAAATTAAAATCGGTTACTTTTGCCACCAGCGGCAACGGGCTGCATAGCTCGTTTGAGATACTAAAATCCGCTATGCTGCGGGGAGTTCTGTCTCCTCGATTGGATTATCCGGTGAATGATGTTAACGCGCCATATTTTGCCCGTGAACTCGGAATCGGATTGAGCGATCGTAAAGATGATGCAACGGGAAATTATTCTCAGCTAATAACTGTTGAGTATGAAACAGATAAAGAAAAGCGGAAAATAATGGGCACGGTTTTCGGAGCAAATGCTATTCGTATTGTGCAGATGGATGAATACCGGGTCGAGATAGAGCCGTCGGGCTATATGCTATTTTACTGGAATATCGATCGTCCGGGTATGCTTGCATCGGTTGGTTCGGTACTTGCGGAAGCTAACATTAACATTGCAGGTTTAAGTCTGGGACGGAAAGGAGCGGGTTCGGAGGCACTTACAATAATAGATCTTGATAACGAGGTTCCGACGACGGTGGTTAAGCAGATTGCAAAAATTGATGGTGTCATAAATCCGAAATTGGTGAAAGTAGATTAAAAGAAAAATGATAAACTTGCAGTTCACTGGGTTATCGATGTTTTCAAAAGAGAACGGATGAACTCCTTGTGAATACCGGATTCATTGCTTGAATTATAAAAAAGAAAAAAATATTTTTACGTTGGAAAGAGCTCTTCACTGATTGGGAAGGATGAGATGGGTTATGGATAAAAGCAATTTGGTAAAATATCTTGCCATTATTGTAATGGTTTTTATGGTTCAGAAAGCACCGGGTCAAATATTAGATCTGCCGGTGCCGGAAACCTGGCGGTTGATGTTAATCGGTGAGACAGGGGGATTTAGTGATCTGGTCGCAGCAAGTATTGATCCCTCGGGTAATGCGTACGTAGTTGATCGCGACGCAAATATGGTCCACAAACTCGACCGTAACGCATTTATTCAACAATCCATTGGCGGCTATGGGTGGGGTAACCATGAATTCGATCGTCCGTCTGATATATGGGCGGAGAATGGTATGGATATTTTTGTCGCAGATTATGGTAATCACCGGATACAGCGGTTTGATCGTCGCCTTTCTTATGTCGGCACCCTTGAAACGCGCACTACAGGATTTGATATAGAACAATTTGGCTATCCGATCGGTGTTGTTATGAACCGTGAGGGTGAATTGTTCGTCGTGGATGAAGAAAATCTACGGATTGTATCCTTTGGTGGTATTGATCGTCATAGACGAACATTCGGTGGAATGGAAGCAGGTCGTTACCGGATAAGTTCTCCGAAGAAAATAGAGTTGTATGCGGATGATTTTATTGTGGTGCGCGATGGTAATCGGCTTCTTTTTTTCGATCAGTTCGGAAGTCCGTACCGTGAATTTCCATCACGGTTCTTACCCTCGTATAAAGACTTCGCTATTGCTGATGATTATATTTTTCTTTTGCGTGGTGAAACAATAGATGTCTTTCGGGGTGAATTACGTCGTCCGGTTGAGCGAATTCAACTTCTTCCATATCTCTCCGATCCCGGAGCGTTACAATATATTTCCGCCAGTTCTAACCGAATCGTTTTGATGAGTGCCGAAAATGTTTGGGTGTTCCAGCTGTTACGATAAGTATTACTAAGCAACTATGAAATTAAAATCACCGATTAATCACAAATGAGTATAAACCTCACCATGAAAATCACAAATCTATTTGTTGCGTGTTTAGTTGTATCCCTCATAGGATGCGAAGCAGACCCACAACGCGCTACGGATATTGAACCGCCTGTTGCAGAGAAGCGCCCCGTTGAATTAACGGAACACGGACATACACGAATTGATAACTATTATTGGCTTAATGACCGGGAAAATCCGGATGTTATAGAGTATATCGAGGCTGAAAATATATATCTGAACAAGATGATGGCGCATACCGAGCGATTGCAGGAGCGTCTGTATACTGAGATGCGGGGACGACAGAAAGAGGATGATATGTCGGTGCCATATAAAAAGGGTGAATATTATTATTATACAAGATATGATGAAGGAAGTGAATATCCGATTTATTGCCGGCGAAAGGGTTCTATGGATGCGGAAGAGGAAATAATTATAGACGGCAATAAAAAAGCAAAAGGTCATTCTTTTTTTATGTTGGCCGGAGTAACGGTAAGTCCTGATCATAGTACGGTTGCTTTTGCCGTCGATACTATTGGACGGCGTATGTATACTATCCACTTTAAAGATCTTCAGTCGGAAGAAATAATCGATATAAAAATACCAAATGTAACATCCAATCTTGAATGGGCTAACGATAACAAAACAGTATTGTATGCACGACAGGATCCTCAAACATTGAGATCGCATCAAATTTACCGTTATGAAGTTGGTGAACCGGTAGAAGATGCAGAACTGGTCTATGAAGAAAATGATGTGACATTCAGAAGTTGGATAAGCAAGACTAAATCCGATGAATATTTAGTTATTACTTCCCGGAGTACCGTATCAACGGAGCAGCGAGTCCTTCGTGCAGGTGCTCCAGGAGGAAGGTTCAATGTTATTCAGCCCCGGCAACGTGATCTCGAATATTGGATTGATCACGCGGACGATCTTTTTTATATTCGGACGAATCTCGATGCACCGAATTATAAACTCATGAGAACCCATGTCGATCGACCCGGCATTGATAACTGGTCGGAATTCATTCCTCACAACGATGATATATTACTCGAGCGTATTGAAATATTTAATGATTTTATCGCCGTCGGTGAACGAAAAGACGGAATGGATCATATCAGAATTATTGATCGTGAATCGGAAGAGAGTCACTATCTGGATTTCGAGGAGGAAGCATATACAGTACGAATCGGAACAAATCCCGCATTCGATACCGAAGAGCTGCGGTACAATTATTCATCCCTCACCACACCGGGTTCAACATACGAATATAATATCAGAACCGGTGAGCATACCTTACTAAAAAGAACTGAAGTCCTCGGCGATTTCAGTCCTGATAATTATATCACTGAACGGTTATTTGCGACGGCCGGCGATGGTACAGAAATTCCGATATCACTCGTGTACCGGGACGGTATTGAAAAAGATGGTACAAATCCCTTGCTGATCTATGGGTATGGTTCGTACGGTGCAACTATGCGGCCTTGGTTTAATGCAAACCTTCTCAGCTTGCTTGATCGTGGTTTTATTTATGCTATTGCCCACGTGCGCGGCGGACAGGAAATGGGAAGACATTGGTATGAAGACGGTAAATTATTGAACAAAAAAAATACGTTTACCGATTTTATTTCCTGTACTGAATATTTACATGAAAATGGATTTAGTAATCCGGAAAAAACATTTGCAATGGGTGGAAGTGCAGGAGGTTTATTGATGGGTGCCGTTGTGAATATGCGGCCGGAATTGTACAAAGGGATAATTGCTACGGTTCCATTTGTCGATGTGGTGACGACAATGCTTGATGACAGTATTCCGCTCACAACTCAGGAGTATGATGAGTGGGGAAATCCGAATGATCAGGAATATTATGAATACATGCTTTCCTATTCACCATATGACAATGTTACAGAGCAAGAGTACCCGCATATGCTGATCACGTCAGGGCTGCATGATTCCCAGGTGCAATACTGGGAACCGACTAAGTGGACGGCAAAACTCCGTGATTACAATACCGGTGATAGTTATATAATGCTTTATACGAATATGGAAGCCGGTCACGGAGGTGCATCAGGCAGATTTGAAGGATTGCGGGAAGTAGCATTGCAGTATGCGTTTATGATAAATATTATGGAAGATAATTGGTAAATTTGTATTCAAATATTTTTTTGTATTTAAATTAATCTATTGTTTTTGATAATTAATATTTATATATTTGGTATACCTAGTATAGAACAATTGTAAAATTTATAGGACGTGTAAGATTTGGGAATCGACTTCGAAAAAGCGACTCCATTATATATTCAGATAATCGAAGATATAAAACGGAAAGTTCAATCGGGACAATTACAGGTAGGTGACCAGGTTGGTTCGCAAAGTGAGCTTGCAAATCAATATGGGGTAAGTCTTATTACAATTAAAAAAGCCCTTGCAGAGTTAATAAAGGATGGGGTATTATACTCAAGGGTTGGAAAAGGTACCTATGTTGCGAAACATAAAAGTGAAGGCCATAAGGTTAAAAGTAAAACTATCGGACTTGTATTGCAAGATCTAAAAAGCCCTTTCTTCTCTCTCATCGCCCAGGAAGCCGAAAATATTGCCTTTAATAAAGGGTATAGTATTCTTTTTACAAACTCATCCGGTCAGCTTTCTAAAGAAGAGAGTCAGATAATGCACTTCCGGGAGATGGGGGTCTCGGGTTTAATCATTGCATCAATGACTCACGAATACTCTGCTAATGAGACGATCCGCAAATTACACAATGAAGATTTTCCTTACGTAATGGTTTCATATATTCATGATCCCGATATATATTTTGTAGGTACCGATCACGAATATGGTGGATATATTGCAACTAAACATTTGATCGAGGAGGGATTCAATAGGATCGGGTGTGTTAACGGCGAAGAAGGAAATTTAGTGGGAGAATTAAGATACAGAGGATATGTAAGAGCGCTCGAGGAAGCTGGAAGAAAAGTGAATCCAAACGATGTATTCAGGTTGCCCCGAGGCGGCGAATGGTATGATTTTACATCGGGATACGAGGTAGGGAAACATTTCTGCCAATTAAGTGATCGCCCGGATGCGGTGTTTACCTATAATGATCTGACTGCTCTGGGATTTCAAAGAGCTGTTCTTGAGATGGGTTTCAAAATCCCGGGTGATATCGCTATTGTTGGATTTGACGATATTGATAGAGCATCATATGCCCGTGTTCCATTGACAACAGTAAAACAGCCAACCAAAGAGATCGGAAGGCTTGCTGTTGATATTATTTTAAAAAGAAAAAATAATGAATATGCACCGGTAAAAACTATCCTGCGACCGGAGCTTGTGATCCGCGCATCCTCTGCCAGTATTGAAAATACTGTCAGAGAAATTTCTTGATTTTAATATTTTTTTATTTTATTTTGGTTAGTATACCAGGTATATTTTATTTTTAAATCTGGACACTTATCATGTACTTTTTCACCCTGCATCTAAGAAAAATTTCCATCCTCCTCATCCTGGCATACGTACTATTGGGTTGTCGTGTTGATACCGACGTTACCACGCTGAAATTAGGCCATGGTCTTGATCCGAGTCATCCCGTTCATAAAGGAATGCAATACATGGCAGATCGTTTGGATGAACTGTCCGGTGGTACAATGCAGATCGATATATATCCGAGCGAACAACTCGGTACGGAACGTGAATGTCTCGAGTTATTACAGATCGGTAGTCTTGCTATGACTAAGATATCATCGGCGGTACTGGAGGGATTTGATCCATCGTTCCGGGTTTTCGGATTACCGTATCTATTCCGTGATGAAGACCATAGATGGGCGGTAAAAGAAGGACCCATTGGCCAGGAACTCCTTCTTGGTTTGGAACCCTACCGAATACGCGGCATATGTTTTTACGATGCCGGATACAGAAGTTTCTATACGGTCGACAGGCCGATTCGTACACCCGACGATTTGAGAGGATTACGGATCAGGGTTCAGGAAAGTCCGATGGCTGTTCAACTGGTAAATGTAATGGGAGGGGCGGCAACTCCCGTGTCCTGGGGAGAGTTGTATACCGCTTTGCAACAGGGTGTTGTCGACGGCGCCGAAAATAACCCGCCGTCGTTTTATACTTCCCATCATTATGAAGTATCCCGATATTTTTCGATCAACCAGCATACCGCCGTTCCCGATGTGCTTGTCATCAGTACCCATATATGGGAATCGTTAACGCCGCAGGAAAGAGGCTGGTTGCAACAAGCCGCTAATGAATCGGTCGAATATCAAAAAGAAGTCTGGAATGAATCGGTTGTCGAATCCTTACAGGCCGTGGAAGAAGCCGGTGTCGAAATTATCTTCCCCGATCGTGAACCATTTGTTGAAAGTGTACAACCCCTGTTTGCTCGTTATCGGAACGATCCGCGAATAGGAACATTACTTGAACGGATACTCGAAATTGAATAAATGACTACATTCCGAACCATACTTGATCGAACGCTGGAGCGTGTCCTGATTGTCTTAATGGTAATCATGGTTTTAAATGTGCTCTGGCAGGTTTTTACCCGCTATATCCTTGGATCTCCTGCTACGTTCACCGAAGAGCTCGCCCGGTTTATTTTGATCTGGGTCGGACTTCTCGGTGCCGCTTATGTTGCAGGTAAGAAAATGCATCTCTCAATCGATTATTTCACAGCGAAGATGACCGGCAAGGTAAAATTCTGGAGTGAATTGTTTATCCAGGTATGTATATTCTTTTTCGGTCTTTTCGGTATGGTCATCGGTGGCATTTATTTGGTATACCTGACCCTGTTACTCGAACAAACTTCTGCGGCACTTGAAGTCCCGCTTGGCTATGTTTATATAGCCATTCCGGTTAGCGGATTTCTCATTATGTTTTATTCTGCCACCGTACTTTACGAACAAGCCACTCAAAAAAAATCAGACTAACGGAACTTTATGGAATTTCTCGGCATTTTTGTTCTGGTCTTCCTTTTTGTCATTCTTCTGTTGCTCGGGGTACCAATTGCTATATGCATCGGTATCTCGACCATCGGTACAATGCTCGTCACGATCGATTGGCTACCGGCACTGACCACCGTTTCACAAAGGATGGGCACCGCACTCGACAGCTTTGCATTGCTGGCTATCCCCTTGTTCATCCTCTCAGGCCACTTTATGAGTCGCGGTGGAATTGCACACCGGTTAATAGACCTGGCGAAAGTTTTTGTCGGAAGATTCTCCGGCGGGTTAGCATTTGTTAATATCCTGGCTTGTTTATTATTCGGAGCAATCGCCGGTTCTGCGGTAGCCGCCGCCGCTGCTATCGGTGCATTTATGATTCCGCTTATGATCAATGAAGGATACGACCGGTCGTATGGTGCTGCGGTTAATGTCACCTCGTCTACGTCGGGACTGATTATACCGCCCAGTAATATTCTTATCGTATATTCTCTTGCCAGTGGCGGTGTTTCAATTGCCGCTCTCTTTCTCGCCGGTTATATACCGGGAATTCTGATGGGTATCACGCTCATGTTCGTTTCAGGAATTCTGGCCAGAAAAAATAAATATCCGGTCGGTGAAAAGGTTTCTCTTGGCGATGGTATTAAAAAGTTTTTTGCGGCTTTGCCGAGCTTGCTATTGATTATTATTGTTGTGGGGGGGATTATTGCAGGTATCTTTACAGCAACCGAAGCATCCGGTATAGCTGTATTATATACGTTTATTCTCTCTGTGATTGTTTACAGAGAGGTAAAGGTGAAAGAAATTCCCGATGTTCTCCTCCAATCGGTTGTAACGACCGGTGTTGTAATGTT
>SL_3KL_010_SEDDRAFT_10000033_pt1 | contig 71826 bp, 67 predicted proteins | sample SodLakKL_010_SED_2_FD_10381 | JGI IMG/M metagenome (IMG submission 10381)
ATGAGAGTAAGAAGCGCCACACGGTTCACACCGGCCATGGGTGTGGCGGCAACCGGCAATCCGTTCAATGCCTACCTTACCGGGAGGGTTACCGCCTATGAAGCAAAAGCCCTGGGCGTGCATCAAATATTTGCTCCGGTACTTGATGTGAATAACAATCCGGATAATCCGGTGATCAACGTGCGTTCCTACAGTGCCGAACCGGCCATGGTATCCGAATATGGAATACGATTTATGGAAGGTACTGAACAGGAAGGCGTGATGGCCACCGGAAAACACTTTCCCGGCCACGGAGATACGGATGTAGATTCGCACCTGGCCCTGCCTACCATTCCCCACGATTATACTCGCCTCGATACCCTGGAACTGGTGCCCTTTCGCAATGCCATCAACAGCGGCATGAGAAGTGTGATGAGCGCCCATATTGCCTTTCCCAACGTCAGCAAAAATATTGATCTACCCGGCACACTCGACGAATCCATCCTCAACCGGATTCTGGTGGATTCCCTCGGCTTTGACGGATTGATTATTACCGACGGGCTGGAAATGAGTGGCATCACCGATCACTATTCCCCCGGTGAAGCCGTTGTGATGGCACTCCTTGCCGGTGCCGATCTGATGCTCATCAGCCCGGATGAAAAAACGGCCATTCAGGAACTGAAAACTGCCGTTGAGGCTGGACGAATCAGTGAATTGCGGATCGATCAATCCGTCCGAAAACTCCTCGAACTCAAAAAAATGCACCGTGTATTTCAAAACCGGTTTGTTGATCTGGATGATCTGAGCCATAAAATTAACACACCGCAGTTTCAGACCATCGCTGAGCGAATTGCAAGAGAATCGGTAACGGTACTGAAAAATGACCAGAATGTACTGCCCATTCGGGAAATCGACTATCCGAGTGTACTGCTTATTTCAGTATCCGATGGTAACGTGCACTCATCGGCATCCGTATTGGCCAACCAGATGCGGCGATATCACTCAAATGTGCGCCATCACTCTATAGACGACAGAACCACCGATGAAGAAGTGGAGACATTGCTTAGAGAAGCCCGGCGTGCAGATCTGATTGTTATTGGCTCATTTATTATGGTGCGTTCCTACCATCCCATCCAAATGCCGAAAAGACAGCTCGATATTTTGAATCAAGTGGCTGAACTCGATAGCCCGAACGTTCTGATGGCTTTCGGAAATCCGTATGTGGTGCGCGACCTTCCGGAGGCCCATGTACATCTGCTTGCCTGGGCATCGGATGACAATCAGGTTCGACAAACTGTTCCCTCACTATTTGGGGCTTCTGCCGTACAGGGAACGTTTCCGGGAAATATCCCCGGCATGTATAACATTGGAGACGGGTTAAACATTGAACAGTCTGTTGTTCGCCACGACCGACCCGAAGCCGCCGCAATGACCACCGATTCTCTGTTGAATATTGACATGATTATGCAAGAAGCCATCAACGATTCCGTTTTCCCCGGTGGTGTTGTGGGAGTGATGAGAAACGGCTCACTGGTTTGGGAGCAGGGATACGGCTACCACGATTATTTTAAAACACAGGCGGTTCAAAATAGTGATATTTATGATCTGGCATCGGTTACAAAAGTAATGGCAACAACCCTGGCTATTATGAAGCTGGTTGACGAGGGACAGCTTTCGCTTGATGACCCTGTGGCCAATTATATAGAAGAGTTCAGGGCAGCCGAAAAACAGCAAATTACTATTCGCCATTTTCTTTTACACACTTCGGGCCTGCCCGCCTATCGAAATTATGTGGACACATACAGAACCCGTGCTGAAATTTTGAATGCTGTCCGAAATGAACCGCTGGTCAACCGGCCCGGTGAAGAATATACATACAGCGATTTGGGTTTTATACTTTTGGGTGAAATCGTTGATATTGTCAGTGGAAAACGGCTCGATCAGTTTATGCGTGATGAATTCTATCGCCCAATGGGACTAAACTCAATCTGGTTCAACCCAAAACAGGGGGGCTCTTCCGTGTCGAGCAGAATCGCTCCAACCGAAATTGATGCCGTATTTCACCGCGGACTTGTTCATCAGTATGTTCATGACGAACGCGCTTACTGGATGGATGGCGTTGCGGGACATGCCGGATTGTTTTCTTCCGTTCAGGATCTTGCCAAACTTTCATATATGCTGTTAAATGACGGTATTTATGGAGGCCACCGTTATCTGAGCCCTGAAACCATCAAGCTGTTTACCAGCCATCAGTCTCCCATTAATCATCGCGGTTTGGGTTTTGACCGGAAAAGTGAAAACGAAGATGAAGATGAGGATTTTATCAGTTCAGCCGGAAACCTCACCGGACCAGACACCTTCGGGCACCTCGGTTTTACCGGCACAAGCATCTGGCTGGATCCTGATGAAGAATTGGCGATTATTCTGCTGACCAACCGTGTGCATCCCAACCGTAATTTTGGCCGAAACATCCGGGAAATCAGGGCCAACATTGCCGATGCCGTAATGAAAAGTATAAAACACTGATGAGTTTGAAATTTAATAGTTATTCTCCCTACTCCGGGCGTGAAGAGTCCTGTCTGATAAAGGGAAAATCAGGTAAATTTTATCCGGGCGTCCGGATAGAAAACATCTCCTATCCGCTCACTATCTCGGCTATTCGTGCAGCCGTTTGCAGTTGTTTGGGGGCGGGCGATCAGCCGACAGCCTTCTATCAGCCCGAACCGGCTTCCGAATTGCAGAAGTACTGGATTGAAGAGTTTAACCTCGGGCAACTTCAAAATCTTCCTGATGATATAGATCTGTTTGATCCGGTTATTCCGGATGTTCAAGACATCCCCAAAATTCTGACAGAATTGTGTTCAATTGCCGTAACCCCTCATTCCGACTTTCCCGTATCGGCACTGCTGGAAACAAAAACCGGATTTATTTCCGGGGTAAATGTGGAAGTTACATCCTGGAGCCTGGGACTTTGCGCTGAACGATTAGCCATTGCCAGAGCCATTGCACACGATATTCAGGAGTTCAGAGCCATTCATGTCCATGCACCAAAAAGCGAGTTTTGCAGTCCCTGCGGTTCATGCCGGCAGGTTCTGAATGAATTTATGGCAGATGAGGTTGTGAAGCTTTACCACAAAGATCACACCCTGTCGAGCCATTTTGCACAGCATTTGTTGCCTTATGGAATTATATCTGAAGATTTAAAAAATAAATGATCATGGATTTTATCGCAGTACTGAATTACGAACATCTCGACAATGGCATGTTTTTAACAGCTTTTGCCCGATCTCTGGGCCGGAAAAAAAAGCGTGGAATTGTGTTACACGGCGACAGTGAATATACGGATCGGATAATCCAGACGGGTGTAATGCGCGAGGATGCACAAATTCGTGCCATTAAAGAACTGAATCACCGATTGGTGGCACTTTTTGCCGATGAAGGCATCTCTGCCATTGCAGTAAACGGTTTTCAAAAATCTCTGATTCGCTTCGATGGCCAAAGGATTGTCATCGATAAAGAGCAAATTCTGAACATGCCTGTTCAGCCCATGTTGCTGATTTCAAATCTTGGTGAAGAAACCCAAACCGGCAAGCCCATCCCTGTGCCGCTGCCTAATCTGGCCGAAGCATTCCGTAAAGGATTTGATATTCCCGGAATAGACCTGTTCAGTATCAAAGATTCTTCAGATATCATATCCGAAGACCTCCCCAAATTGATAGACCTGAACCAGTGCAGTGCGGAGTTTGAAGAAGAGCATATCCCAAAAAGTTTTCGCAACGAGCAACTAACCATCAGGCTAAACAGTCCATCATCTTTCTGACAGAATCAGGATATTTTTTTCTTTGTAAGAATTATGGTAATCTCCATTATCGAGTAGGAAGATAGGAATTATTTCCAGGTCTGTCCTCTCACACCACCCTGCGTACCGTTCGGTTCCTTACATTTTGATTCTAACCTTTTGGTTGAGGTCTTTGCAATACTTGACCGTCCGGCCGCTGGTTTTGCGGTCAGACGGATTAAACACCTTTTTAAGATACCCATCTGACGGTAAACCCAACCTTCTGATGGGTTTTGCAAAGGCTCCTGGTTGTGATCTCAGTATGGATGTTATCAGTTCTTCCATGTTTTCGGTGAGATACTCTCTGAGGGATTCGACCTGCATCTTGTCAACACGGTACTCAGCCCGAAATAAATAGCAACACCGGTGATATCGGTAATTGTGGTGAGTACCCCGGCCATGGCATCTTTGATGGGCCTTCTCCCCGGCATTTAATCAATAACGGCTACATCAATTTGTTTTGATGCAAATCCACATAAAATTTTTGCCTGTAGGGATGACAATTTTTCCCTAAGGGCAAAACAGGCCTAACGGCTTTTCTGGGTTAAACCACATATTAAACAAAACTAAAAGGCCCCCGGTGATTGCCGGGGGCCGATAGTTCTCATTTTGATTTTCGATGTTCAGAGGCTGGCCGGGGTTAAAGCCCCGGCCATTTTCATCCTCATCAGCATCACCATTACCATTATCATTTCTGATAACCGTTTGCTCAATATTAGCCGAGAAACCCTAATACCGACTGCGGGCCGAAGTTGGCCTGTGCCAGTGCTGAGGTTGCCGTTTGCTGCAGAATCTGGAGCCTTACCGAATCACTCTGCTCTTTGGCAAAGTCAGCGTCCATAATCCGGCTAACCGCTGAGGAGTTCGCACTGATGGACTGTGACAGGGTTACTTCGCGAACGCTCAGTGAAGACTGGGCGATACCGATGTCGTTTACTCGCTGAGACATGCTGCTGATGGCAGTATCGATATCTCCAATAAACGATCTGAATTGGTCAGCTTCAAAACCGGTAAGGCTTAAACTTCCCTGGCCGCCGGCAAAACCTTCAGTATCGATTGCTATTGTTGGGTCACTTCCATCTGCTGTATCTTCGGTAAACGTAATCGTATTACCATCTGCTGATATCGAATGGCCTGCAAATGAAATGGCACCGGCCAGGCTTGCAGCCTGATCAGCAGCGGATTCACCGCTAAAGTCTGTTCCCATCACATAACTGTCTCCACCAATTGTAATTGTCTCGCCTTCTTCAAAAGCAGTCGTGATATCAAAAGTATACTCACCGGCAACAGCTGGTGTTCCTTCATCTGACTCAGTAACTACATCAAAGTTGCTGACTCCACCAGTTCCATTTGAATCACCATCCAGAAGGTCAACTGAGATATCACCAGCTGCAAGATCCGACCCGGAAGCAGTTTCTTCAGTCAAGGTAATTGTGCCATTAAGTGCTGATGCAGAATAGGTTCCATCAGCAGTAATTGCATCTGCCAGCTCTCCCAAGTTTTCAAAATCATTACCACTGCCAAAAGTGTAGTCAACTCCATCGATAGTGACTGTACCTGATGCTGCATCTCCTAAATCGAGATCGAATTCATACACACCTTGTGCTGCAGATGTCCCTGTGTCACTTTCAGTAGCAATCTGTACACTACTACTACTAACTTGTCCGGTAGCGTCAGGTGCATCTCCCACTGCATCCGAGCCTGTAAAGAGCTGGCTTACGTTAACGGCAGCAAGGTCAGTCGTCAGTGTATCGGCAGCGCGCTCACCCACCTGGAAGGTAAGGCTAAGGTTACCTGTGTGATTGCCATCAGCACCATTCAGAAGTGCAAAATCCTGGAATACAGTCTGATTAGCAATTTCATTAATGTCATTTCCAAGTGCTTCAATTTGCTGTGAAATAAAACCTCTTTCTTCAGCACCCAAGGTATCGTTAGATGCCTGGGTTGCCAGGGCTTTCATTTCAATCAGGCTGTCCATAACCTGGTCAAAGCTGGCCTCGGCGATATCCAACACCGATTTGGCATCACCTACGTTAGAAAGAGCCTGCTCAAGGCCGGCCACCCTGCTATTCAATTTTGTAGCAATAGAATATCCGGCAGCATCGTCTTCTGCCCTGTTAATTCTAAGGCCGGTTGAAAGCCTCATCTGGTTTTCAGCCAGGTTCTTGTTAATTCGATTCAGCGAAAGCTGAGAGTCGAGCGATTGTATGTTTGTGTTTACTCTGTTAAGATCACCAAAGCTTGCCATATTATTTCACCTTTATGTTAGTTTATGTTTGGTTTAATTCGTTTGGTTACTGAATTTATCGTGCCGGTTTTAGTGATCTTAAATTTGAACTTCTTTTTTTATTAAAAAATTTTATAATTCACACAATTCATATCTTCTATATCATTAATAATTAACAGTTTAATAAATAAATAAAATTTATTGAGTAGGGGGTTAAATACTGTATTTTATCATAAAATGGCTATTAAAGTGATGCCATTTTTACCTTTTCTGTGCGAGATATAGAATAATAGAGATGCTGAATCAAAACAGAGCATGGAGTTTTATAACTACAGATACAGGCAAATTTATTATGATATCCGAATTAGACTAAATGAACGTTAGTTCGATATAAAATCGTTAAATTTATTAGCCCTTAGCGGCTTTGACCAAAAAAGGCGTTCAACAAGATTATACTTCATCAGTACATTCATGCCGGACTCCGATCCGGCATCTCCTGCTTTTATCTAAGAATGGAGATTTCGCTTCGCGTTCAAAAAATGAGCGCATAAGGTGCGGGGTGACGCCTTTTTTGGCATCCCTCAATATTACGCAGAATTATTTTTCATTTTTTATGTCGAACTCACGTTAAATGAGTGTAATACAAAAAGTAACCTGAGAGGTACTCATTTCAAGAATTTCGGCCAATAAATCAAAAACGTTGAACATCACACCAAAAAAATAGTCCTGCCCGAATATTTGATTCCCTTTTCACCCGTTCAACAAACCTGAAATTACCATGTTGTGAACTTATCATATGATCACAGCATCAAATAAATAGCCTGTATCTATTTCCTGTTTTTGAAAATATTTCCGCTGCTCCAAAATATTTTAAAACATATCTAACTATAAAGAGGAAAAATGAAGTGCCAACTGCACCGCCTTTTGAAATCTCCTTTAACTGCGGAGTTGTAATTCATATATAATCAAACACCTGCCTGGCTAAAAAGCTATCTGTAGAGCAGTTTGATTTAAAAAAAAGAAAAAAACTATAGCAGGCACGACCTTTGCATTAATGTTATTGATGATAATGATTCTAAAAGGTTAAAATAATCTAATCTAAAAAGACTTATATATTTTGAAAAACTGCCGATAAGAATATCAACCTAACAGAAATTATAACACACGTTTTATAATGAGGAATCCTGAACTTGCATATCAAACACAAGCTGTAAAACATGCATCACCATTGCAATTGGTGGTAAAATTATACGATTTGGTGATACAGGCTACCTATATGGAAGATGAAAGAAAGGTTAAGGAACTGCTCACCACACTCATGCACGGGCTTGATTTTGGCCACGAACCGGCAGAACAGCTTTTTGCACTCTACCAGTATTGCCGGGAGCTTGCAAGGAAAAAAGAATTTGAAGAAATAAGGGAACTACTGGAACCCTTAAGGGATACATGGAACGAAGTAGCAAATAAGCCGTCAATTAAACCCTGAAGTGCCGACAGGCCCAATTGAATTGACAAAAAAGGTAATAAAATGAGTGCAATAGGAAATATTTTCCAGCAAACGAACCCTTACGAGAAGTTTGTCCAGCAGCTTGTCCTGATTGAAAGTCGCACAAAACTGCAACTTCAATCACAAAAAAGCGTTCAGAACGAGAAAAAAACAGCTCTCGGGCAGGTAAGTTCATCTATTTCCAAATTTGTAAGCAGCATTGATGAGTTGCAAAGCGTAACCAACAAATCATTTCACCCATTATCAGCAACATCATCAGACAAAAACACGGTTTCCATCCAGTCAACAAGCGGTATCAGCCAGCCGTCTTCATACAATATTTCTGTTAACAGAATAGCCTCCAATGATATCGTTCTGTCAGAAACCATGGCTGGCGATAGTACCGGGCTGGCAGGCTTTGGAAATGGATCAGTTGAAATTACAGTTGGGGATAACACCGAAACCATTTCTGTTGAAACCACTTATGAAGACAATGAAGGGGTAGTACACCAAAAAACCAATAGTGAAATTCTTGAACTTTTTGCAGATAAAATTAATGAGGCATTTGGTGATCAAGCGCGTGCAAACCGGTTTAATGTAAGTGGGGATAATGTTCAGCTTTCGATTCAGAGCCTTAAGGCCGGTTTTGAGAATCGTATCCAATTCGATAATGCAACCGGGGGCCTTGCAGAACTTACAAGCAATACAACGAGGGTAACTCCGGTTGATGAACTGAATGCACTATTTACTGTGGATGGCGTTAATTTTGAACGCAGCCAAAATGTAGTAGATGATGCCATTGAGGGGCTGACATTCACACTGCATAAAACTACCAACGAGCCAGAGCAGCTAACGATCAGCCGTGATGTCAACAAAGCCAGGGCAAATATCAACGGCTTCATTTCTGCCTTCAATGACATGAACCGCACCATCCGCGACCGTACTTTTTTGGATGCCGAAAATAACCGCCGCGGTGCCCTGCAGGATGTCCGGGCGATCAGAAATCTTACAATCGGGCTGAGGCAGACCGGTTTGTTGCCGCTTGATGGGGCAAATGACGGAGAACTTGCCCAGTTGTCAGAAATCGGAATCAGCTTTAAAAATGATGGTTCTATGTTTGTTGATGACAGTGACCTTTTAAATGAAATGTTGGCAGACCGCCCGGATGAAGTAGCACGGCTATTTACAGATGATGGCTCGGTTGTATCGCAGATGAAAACAGAAGCGGAAGCATATGTTAATCGAGGTTCGGGAATCATCTCAACAATTGAAAATGGGTTTGACCAAAGAATTGGCCGGCTCGATGCCCGGATAGCTGCCCAAGACCGGTATTTAGAACGATATGAAGATGAGCAGCGGGCAAAGTTTAACCAGCTTCAGGCAATTCTTGAACAGGCCGATGCCCAATTCGCACAAGTCATGAACTTTAGAAGTTCGATGGGTTTTTAATTTATTGAAAGAATGGAAACACTTATCAAACAAATCAAAAACATTAACAGCCTGAGCAAAGATATTTTGCTTGAACTCAGTAAGCAGAACCCTTCATTCGAAGAAATTCGGGGAATTATGGTACAAAGACAGGGTTTTATTGATGAATTTGGAATTAAATTGACGAAAATTGAACTTGAAAACTTATCTGATGGCAAAAAAGAAATCATTAAATCTTTTTTTGATGAATTCTTAGTGATCAACGACAATATCAAAGATGCTATTTCCGAAGTATTAACCCAAAGCAAGAAACGGCTGTCTTCAGCAAAAAAACAGCGGCAGGCAGAAGATGGTTACAACATTTTAGTTAAACCAGATATTTCGTATTTTCAAAGAAATTAATAACTATGGATATCAATAACATATCATCCCATTTAAGCAGCCAGCTCAACGAGGCAAAATCAGCAGAGCAAGGCGAGAAGAGTTCAGCCGTATCATCTTCGAAAAAAGAGGATACTGTTTTTACAGACAAGGTTTCATTGAAAGAACAAAGCAAGCTGAAAAACGAAAAGATATTTGCCAAAATAGAATTGGCAAAACTGGAACAATCTTCGTTTGAAAAGCTCAAATCGATGAAGGCCAAACTCACTGAATTTGAAATTGCTAAATCCAGTTCGGGCGAAGCTGCAAATGATACCGATATTGGGAAAATGCTTAATGACCCAGGCGTTTGGGAGGAAATTGCAGAAAAAATCCTTCGTTAGTTTGTAAATGCCAATATGGGCTCAAGCCTTTGTATTTAGCATCTAAGTATTATCATCAATTTTAATATACCGGTCCTTCTTTATTCTTGGTTGGCGCTCTTTACAAATTGAGCTCCAACTACTTGCCGCAATAATGTGCCGCAAATAGGCAAACCCGCCGGCCTTTCCAAACGCAGGCATTTACCCGGCCCTTCAATAGCCTGATTCCAGATTATTTTTGTTTGGCTAAAATCTGTGGGTTTCTTTCTTTCCTATTACAAAATCATTAATTATGTTGCATTTTTACTATATCTTTATAAATAGATAAAGCTGGGTATACAATTAATATATCATCTCGCTTACCAATGAAAGGACGTATTTTATTAATTGACGACGATAAACTGCTGCTTGGTTTTATGGACGAGCACCTCTCAATTCACGAATATTCAACTATTCCGTTTGAGAACCCGGTAAAAGCAATTGAATATCTCGATGAAAACCATTCTGAAGTAGACCTCGTCATCACCGATGTAAAAATGAATGAAATGACCGGTGATGAAATCCTTACACATATAAAAACTAACTATCCGGAAACCGGGGTGATCTTAATTACAGGGTTTGGGAATATTAACCATTCTGTGAATGCACTTAGAAAGGGTGCTTTTGATTACATTACAAAGCCCTTTAAAGGCAAGGAAATCATCCTCAGGGTTAACCGCTTTTTCAATATGGATGGCGAGCTACCCAAAACAGGCAGCCCAAAAACAAAAGTAAGCCCACGTATTAAAACGGCGGAAAACGTGAACCACATCAGCCGGCTGAATAGCAATAATAAATCCGGTGAAATTCAGTTTATCGGCGAAGACCCGCATGTAAAAAAGTTATTACGGGTACTTCCAAAAATTGCGCATAATGATGCCCCTATCCTGATCCAGGGGGAAAGTGGAACAGGAAAAGAAGTATTTGCCCACCAAATACACGCTTACAGTTCCAGAAACAGTGCACCGTACATCAAAATTAATTGTGCTAACTTGCCAACCGAACTTGTGGAAAGCACTCTCTTCGGGCATATTAAGGGGGCATTCACCGGTGCAATTTCCGACCGAAAAGGGGCTTTTGACCAGGCAGATTGCGGGACATTGCTGCTTGATGAGATTACGGAAATCGACATTAATGTCCAGGCAAAATTACTTCGGGTTTTACAGGAAAAAGAATTTTACAGGGTTGGCAGCCAAAAGCCACTCTCTGCTGATGTGAGAATTATCGCAACTTCTAACCGTAATATTGCCAAGGCTATTGCTGACGGGGAATTCAGGGAAGACCTTTACTACCGGTTGAATGTTTTCCCCATTACCATACCGCCGCTTAGAGAACGGCGGGGAGATATTCCAATACTTGCCCGGTATTTTGCCGGCCGATATGTAAACAGATATAACCTGAACAAAAAAGCCATTTCTGATGAACTGATGGATTATTTGATGAACCACGACTGGAGGGGAAATGTGCGGGAACTGGACAATAAAATACACCGCGGGGTGATATTGTCTCACGACAGCAGTGAGGTTAAGCTTGAACACATTGAAAACAACCTTTTCTCAAATGTGGATGAAGATTTATCACAAGAAGTTTTAACGGATTTACCGTTGATGTCTATTGAAGATATGGAGCTGCAGTTAATCAAAAAAACCCTGGAACATACAAGGGGCAACCAGAAGAAAGCAGCCGATATACTTGGCATCTCCGACAGAACGATCAGAAACAAGCTTAAAAATATTGAACCTTAGCATGCCAATTACAGATTGCTGGCAATTAACTTGCGGGCTTTATCAATCCGGTTAGTTTTGGTTAGGGTAACGATCAGCCTTCGCCTGTACTCGCCATTTTCCGATTCTTGTTCATACAACTGATCGTACACTTCGAACGGGTAATCATACCATCCATTTACCATAAACATCGATAAATAATCATTCAGTTTATTCTTTAAATCTTCAGTCAAATTATCGGGTATAAATTCATCAAAGATCTCTTTGAAAAAGTAAACGGACTTTTCGTAATCACATAATTCAATAGACAAAACAAGAAGCATTTCCAAAAAAGAAGGTTCAACATTGCCCTTTTTGATTCTGTAATACCTTTCATAATACCGAAGGGCTTTATCTCTCACCCCGGAATTAATTGCAAGTTTGCCAAGTTTCAACAACGTTTCATTGCTGCTGATATATTTGTCGTAATTTGCCCTTGACCCAACCTTTAAAACGTCAAAATACTTTTCAAGAACCAACAGAGACTTATCCCAAAGCTTGTTTAACTGATAAACCCTGAATTGAATGAGGTATGGCAAAAACTGCATCGGTTCCATTTCAATAGAGCCCTCCGCCAGTTCAATTGCCTTCTCCCATTTATACATTTCAACATAGCAGCCTGCAAGCCCGTTTATAGCTGCAAGCCGGTCGTAGGGCAGAAGGTTTTCCATTTTTAACAAACGGCGGTACTGGGCTGCTGCAAATACATATTTTCTCTCTTCATAGTACCTGTTGCCCGACATCAGATAAAGTTGAGGCGCAAAATTTTGAACCGACAGTTCATCATCCGGGTCTGTGTTGCTCATCGGTTCAGAACCCCGCCTCAGCTTAATCGGTACAGGGCTAAGGCCAATATTATTTTCAAGAATATGGCCTGTTGCATCCGGAATATTCTTCCCTCCAAAAATTGGCTTGTCAGATTTGGGGACAAGCCGGGTTTGATAATACTGCTTGTATGTTTCTGCCCCCGTTGCTTGAATGATAAGTGCCGGAACCCACTGATTTGCCTTCAACAGTTCTTTATTAGGAAAATCGGATATGTCAATATCTTCACCATTCTCTAAAAATAAAACCCAGGGTTTTTCCGAATCCATTACTTTCTTATTCCATAGGCCAGCCCGCCCCTCATTTTTATCATAAGTTTCCCACCTGATACTGGAAGGGATATTCTTTAAACGTTCACATGGCGATATAACCGTAACATCCGTAAAAACCTGGCATAGGTTTTCAGTTTTTATGTTCAAGGCTTTGCCCGTATCATCCGAAAAAATGACAATTTCAAGCCAGTCGATTACATTTGAATTAGAGACTATATTTAAATGGCTCATCTCAACCTTTTTTTAAAATCATGTTCATGTACCTTCCCAATCATTTTCTCAATTACAAGTAGTCAAGCAGTGAATTGCTGAACATGGTAGTATGTACAGCCATAGCAGATTCATATGCTATTTGGTTTCTTTGCAAATCAGAAAAAGCCTGGGCATAATCGGTATCTACCATGTTGCTTATTTCTGCATGCTGGGCAATTTTTGATGATTCATACTGCTCAAATAAAAATTCCATCCGGTTGATGTTGGTACCCAGTTTCGATGCCTGGTTAGTTACGTGTTCGATAGCCCTGTCGGCATCGGGTAAAAGCTGGTTCAACGCAACCGTATCATCAGCATCCAGGGCTGTTATTATGTTATCTATAATGCCGAATAGGTCGCCTGCCCCGGTATCCCGCAGTTCTACCCCGTTAATACTTATGTCCAATGTTACACCGTCTCCGGCTAAAATTTTCGGGTTGGTATTGCTGCTGTTGTTCCCTACCCCCCCAACTTCCGTTTCATCCAGTTCAAAGGGAAGTATTCCGCTGTTAGTGCCCGCAAATAAATACCTGTCGCCTGAACTGACGTTCAGTGTACTGACAAGGGTATCGCGGATGCCTTCAATTTCCCGTGCCATTGTTTCCCGCACCTGGCTGTTTGATGTGCCGGTGGCACCCTGTACCAATTTTCCTTTAACTTCTATCAGCCTGTCGATGGTTTCGTCAAGGGCTTCCTGCGCCATTCGGCTTTGCCGCAAACCGGTACTTACGTTGTTTTGAAATTGTTCTTCTTTGCGGATATTTTCTTCAATGATGCGGCTTCTCTGAAATTCAACAGGCCCATGAGAAGGCATGCGAACTTTTTTCCCGCTTGAAAGGACTGACTGGATTTTACCCATCTCGCCACGGTTTTTGTTGATATCCCGCATAAAATTCCCGAAAAGCAGTTGTTGTGTAACCCTCATAGTATTTATTACCTCACAATGCTGATTAGTGTGTCGTACATTTGCTGCGCGGCCGACATAACCCTCGCGGCGCCCTGGTATGCATTCTGATATTTAATCATTTGGCTTAGTTCTTCATCAATATTTACCCCGGCTTCCCTCTCCTGCTGGATATTCAGCATGTGGATTTCAGCTTCGCGTGTTTCCATCTGCGAGCGTAAATTGCTTAATTCACTGCCAGGCGTACTAATAATGCTTACTGCTGAATCAACCAGTTTACGGCCGTTCAGAACCGGTTTATTTCTTAAATCAGCAAGCATAGCTGCCAAATCGCCATTTCCTGCTTCACCAGCTTCGGCAGATGCAGCAATGTGGTTATGGTTATTCAAAATGGCACTATTCACCCGGATATCGGATGCGGTTGTATAATCAGGGTTGAAAAAGTTTCTGGCCGTATCGTCTTCAAGGCCATAACCCTGCATATGAATGGCATTAAACTCGGTAACAAGCTTTTCCGCAATCTTGTCGAGGCTGCTTTTCATGTCCGGTATATTTTTTTCAAACATCTCAATCTCTGCACCAAGTTTTCCTCCGGAAACATTTACCGTTTTACCGTTTTCAAGCCTAAGCCTGAAATCTTTATCCACATCATTGATGTCCGGTTTTAAAACCGAGGCTTTATTTTCATCCAATACTTTTATGCCGCCAACCTGAATTTCTACAGCACCGGTATCTGTTATGTTTGTTTCAAAGTCCACTAATTTAGACAGTTCAGATAACTTTTGAACCCGCTGGTCAAGTGCAGCACGGTCTTCTTTGCCCTGTGCCTGGGCCAGTTTTATCGATTTATTTAAATTTTCGACCTCTTTTAGAACCGTGTTCACTGAATTCACTGTTTTTATGGCGGAGCCCATCAGCAATTCACTTGTGCGTTCAATATTTCGGTTCAAATCACCGAGTTTTGCAGTAAGTTGTGTAGCTTCGCTAACCAGGTTATTCCGCACACTCAAATCCTGAGGATCTGCCGAAAGGGATGAAAAAGCATCGAAAAGACGGCTTATGCGAAGGTCAAGGTCTCCTCCCGTATCTGTTGCCATTGAGGCCTCAAGCTGTTCAAATACCCTTGCTTTCTCTTGCATAAAAGCCATCTCCTGGCGTTTCTCATTCATCAAAACATCATTCATGCTGTTTCGCAAACGGCTTACATCCACAATATTTACACCAAGGCCGGCATGGAAATGTGTTTTTTGCATTCCAATAGGAGCCTGTTCAACACGTTGCCTGGTATAGCCCGGCGTGTCGGCATTCACAATATTATTTGATGTGACTGACAGTGCCCTTTCTGCCGTCCGCAGGCCGCTTCTTGAAATCTCAAAGAGGGTTTTCATAATTTATGCCTTTTGGTTTAGAGCTACACCGCTCACAATATTTTCTTTACTGCCTGAGGTGCTGTAATGCGTATTTTTTTCATTATGGATAGAGTAAATGGTTTTCATCAGGCTTGCATTTCGAAGCATGGTAAATTCAAGAAGCTGGATAATATGCTGATGTTTTTCTTGTATTAAATTGGTTTTTTCAACGAGTGTATTTCTCCATGAATCAATTACACCTGAAGCTTCGGGAAAATATTTTTTTAAGTTAGTCATCCGAATCCCCGCTTTCTGTTTACCACCCACCATCTTCTGAAGTTCTTGAACAAATAGTTCTTCCTGTTTATTAAACCTGACACTCAACTGAGAATGAATTTCGGTGAGGTGTTCTACCTGTTCAATATCTGATGATATAAGTGCCTGTTTTTGGCTATTCATCACCTCCAGAAGGCCATCAAGTATCTCATTGAGAATTACCACATGGCCTGAAAGGTTTTGAACCGGCCGTTCTTGGTGTGAAATTTTATTTGTCATTTTCATGCACTTTCAAATTATTATCTGTCTTTTTCCGAAACCCTGTTCCAGAAGGTTTCTACCAATTCTGCCATACCCAGCCTTCGCTGCGCAGCCAGTTCACTTGCAAGTGCATCAGTAACAAATTCACGATAAAGGTTGTTGGATTGCCCGAAAGTTGAATTATCGGCCATCTTAAATGAATCTTTAGTGAGCTCATTAACAAGGTGCCTTGCAAATATTTCCTCAAAATCTGTTGCCGCTTGCCCTTTCCTCAACTCGTCCCGGCGGCTTTCACTGAGTTCATGTTTGTTGATATTTAGGTATGTTTCAATATTCATTGCTGCCTGATTTACATTACGATTAGTTTGCCGCGCAATGCACCGGCCCTGTCCAAAGCCTGGAAAATGGAAATAATATCGCGTGGCGTTAAACCCAATGAATTTAACGATGAAGCCAGTTGCTGTACATTTGTTTCTGGTTCAAGGACAATAGTTTGGGCCGATTCTTCACTTACCCCCACCTCCGGCACAGGAACCACCACGGTTTCACCGCCTGTAAACGGCGGCGGCTGGCTGATAAATGGCGTTACCTGGGTCCGTACATGGATGTTTCCATGAGATATCATCGCCTCGTCAATTACAATATTGCCGCCTGCCACAATGGTGCCTGTCCTCTCGTTTATCACAACCCTTGCCGGTGAATCAACCGATATTTCCTGCTCTAAAATGATACTTGTAAATATGTTTCGTGAACTGGCATCCTGAAATGCATCCGGCCAGTCTACATAAACCAGCCCTGCATGGTGTACCGTTGCAAGCTCTTCATCAAATGTGTTGTTTATCACCTCCATAATGCGCCTTGCATTGGTAAAATTTGGGCTTCTCAACACAAGGCCAAGTTGTGCGTCATTGCTCAGAACCACATCGCGGTTTCGTTCAACAACGCCCCCCCCCGGTACGGTGGCGGTTAGTGTTTGGTTTCTTGAAACCCGTGCACCGGGTATCTCGGTTGAATACCCCCCAACAACCAAAGAGCCTTGCGCCTTTGCATGAACCTCTTCGCTGTCGGGGTCAAATAACGGGGTTTGAAGAAGAACCCCACCCTGCAGGCTGCTTGCATCACCCAATGAAGAAACCGTGATGTCAATTTCACTGCCCGGGGCATGGTAAGGGCCAACTGATGCCGTAACCATTACAGCGGCCACGTTTCTCGTCCTCATTCTATCAGGGTCAACGGTTATGCCAAAATTCTCAAGCATATTAGATATGGATTGTACCGTAAATATGGAGCCCCGGCTGCTTATGGTTCTGTCGCCGGTGCGGTCTAGGCCGGTTACAAGCCCATAGCCAACCAGCTCTTTACGGTTTGAATGTTGAATCTCAACAAGTTCACTTAATTGGGTTTGGGCGGCAGCCTCATCAATAAACAACATACTGCTGATGAAAACACATATAACGGCTGATATTGATTTTAAACTGTTTAGCATTTCATCCTTCCATCATAAATTATCTTAACTCTTTTACCAGAACCACGGATGTTAAGGCCACGCCTATCCCTGTAAATAATGCACGCCTGAAAAAGCTTCTTCGCTTCGTGAGCTGGCTCATCCCCTCCTGCTTTTGATAACTGATTTCAGCATTGGCCAAACGGTATGAGTATACCCTGTTCCTGTTATCCACATCACTTGAACGCACAAGCCCGTCCAGGCTCATTTCATGTACTTCCCCGTTTATCACTGTACGCCGGTTTCCCTGAACCCTTAAATTTCCGGATGGGGTAACTTCAACGATTTCAACACTTAAATACCCTTCAAGAAGCTGCCTCTGTGTTGCAAGGTTGCGTTCATCAGAACCGTAATTTACCTGAACGTTGGATCCGAATGTGGGCTCGAATGGCAAAAAGTTTCCCGACATCGCCCCTGACGTACCCCCATCGGCATTGGATGTTGTCCGAGAATCTGATGTTGAACTGCCTGAAATATTTTCAGCTAGGATAATCGTAATAATATCCCCAACCTGGCTTGCTTTAACATCCCGGTAAAGTGAGTGTTGAGCAGAAGCCTGAACGCTCTGAATGACAAACAGCACCATAGTGATGCCAATTAATTTCTTCATAATGTTTTTTCCCATTTTGCTATCCCCGGGTTTGTAACCCTCCCCAGGTATCTCGTTCTTGTTTCATTGCTATAGATTGTAATTACTTCATCCATTTCCCCATCTTGCCTGGCCTGGGCGGTAATGGCTATTAAAATTCCATCCTTCTCAAAAAGCAGTGTAACATCATCCCCGGCGTTTATCACAAATTCGGATGCGATATCTGTATAACGCACAGGCTGCCCGGCGGCGAGTGTTCTTCGCAGGGTTTTGCCAACTAATACTTTTTTTGATTCAACCATCCTCCCGTTGTTAACAGAAACAGAAACCCATCGGTAATGCAGGCTGTTTGAATCGAGCACTTCGCCATACATAACCCGCCTGTTTGCAACCGGCAGTTTTTTTTCGATATCGAGGGCCAATTGAACCTGAATAGTTTGCACCCTGCTTGCTTGCTGATAAGCAACCTCGAAATTGGTAAACCTTTCAACCTCTCCAGCCAGTTCAACAGACAGGATGCTTTCCTCGCTTAATTGAACCAGGCTGCCCGGTATCCACCGGACGGATAACGAGTACCTGTAACTCTCATCATCAAAATGGTTTGATAAGGTTTGTCGGGCTTTCTCCAGCACTTTTTCTGATATACTGTAATTTGTGATAGCCAATTTTCCATCCACTGGCATTGGCCCGTTTTCTACAGATAAAATTTCCGTACTGCCCGTTTTGCCTGCATATGGTACATTCATACAATTAGGTTCTTTTTCAGCTAAAAACATGGATATTAGTATTAATAGTAGCGTACTCACGTTAAGTTCATCGTTTTATTGAATTGGTTACCGCCATCATATCTTCTGCCGTCTGGACCATTTTTGAGTTGGTTTCATAAGCACGCTGGGCTTCAATCAGCCGTACCATTTCAGTAACAATGTCCACATTTGACTGCTCGAGGTACCCCTGTCGGACAACACCGAACCCTTCATCCCCCGGAGTGCCGAAAAATGGCATGCCTGAAGATTCCGTTTCGGTGAATAGGTTATCTCCCCGGGCTTCCAGCCCGCCATTATTCACAAACTTAGCAAGTTCAATTTGCCCCAGCTCAACTTCGTGGTGGCTTCCTGCCATCAATGCTTTTACAATGCCATCCTGAGATATTTCAATAGCTACGGCATCCACCGGTATTTCAATCAAATCGGCAAGCGGCAGGCCCGAGTTGTTAACCAGCATTCCGGTAGAATCCCTGCTGAAACTTCCGTCCCGGGTATAAGCGATGGTTCCATCGGGCATTTCAACCTGAAAAAAGCCCGAACCGCTTACTGCAAAGTCAAGGGCATTGCCGGTTTCGGCCAGTGAGCCCTGCATAAAATTCCGTATTGTTGAAACAGCCCTTGAACCGTGCCCGATTTCAAGCGATGGCGCATCATTTGACGCCCTGTTTACCACAGACCCGTGGTTTGATGAGGCAATCTTTTCATAAAACAAGTCCTGAAAAGCGATAGTGCTTCTTTTGAACCCGGTAGTGCTTACATTTGCCAGGTTATTGGCAATGTTATCGACTGATTTTTGCTGGGCACTCATTCCAAGTGCACCTGTGCTTAATGCTCTAAACATAAATGGTTGGTTTATTGATGGTTAAAATCGGCCAAGGCTGTTAATGGCTGCCGAAAGTGTTTCGTCTGTTGTGGTTAATGCCCTTTGTTGCGATTCAAACATTTGCATGGTCTGCATCATATCTACCATCTCATGCAATGCATCTACATTTCCTTTTTCATAATACCCCTGCATCACCTCGGCCTCCTCCTCTTCGCGAAGCGCCCTGGTATCTGCAACAGCAAAATATGCATTGCCGCGGCGTTCAAGCCTCGATGGTTCATCTACATTCACAATCCTGATTTTGTCATGAACCTGCCCGTTAATTCGAATGGTGCCGTCTTTTGCTATCTCCAGGGTAGATTCATTGCCGTGCAGCGCAGCTGTCTGGAAGTATTCCGGTATGTGGATTGCACCTGCACTCCCTAATACTTTAGAACCGTTGCTGTTTACTAAATACCCATCTGTATCCAGGCTAAACCGGCCATCTCGCGTCAGGTAAGTTTCATTATCTTCCTCAACCATAAAAAACCCGCTGCCGCTGATTCCCACATCGAATTGGTTGCCCGTGTGTTCGAGTTCCCCCTGGCTGAAATTTACCTGTTGCATGGGTACGGTTTTTTGAACCTGCACGCCATTTACTGTTTCACTGAACATTTTATAAAAAAGTGTACTGCCTTTATACCCAGGTGTGTTGATGTTTGCAAGGTTATCAGCTGTTACCTCCTGCGCACGGGATAACATCTGCATGGCTTGCATCTGGGTTTGAAATCTGTCTATCATCACATTCTAACTAATTTAGCTATACACAGTTGGACTGTTTGTTTAAGCCTGTAATTTTGGCTATTGCGTTATTACAATAAATAATCTTTCAAACTCTGTGCCAGACGTTTTTCATCAGCTTAAGAACCCCGTTTATCAATTCGTTATTGCAACATATACCCCTCTCAATTGATCGTTATTGTTATTATTTCTCTAATAATTGGGCGGTATGGAATCATTTTATCCCACATTGCCTTCTGGAAAAATTACGATTCCCAACAGAAAGATTTTCCAGCTTTAGGAAAAGATGTACACTGAAACACGGTTTTATGATAGCCTCGCTGTCAACACTTTCTCTATCTATCCCAGAAAAAACCCAATAGGCGCTATTTTCTCTAAATCGTGGCTGCCGGGATAAATCTGGTACTGTATTTGAAAGAATATTTGGTATGTCAGAACAGAAGTCCGACCAGGAAAAAACCGAAGAACCCACCCAGCGCAAGATTGAAAAAGCCAGGGAAGAGGGGAATGTAAGCATAAGCAAAGAGATATCATCCGTAGTGCTGATGGTTGTCTCTGTGATTATGCTGGTTGGCACGGGGGGATACATCTATGGCAAAATCGAAACGCTGTTTGAGGTTTACCTGATCAATTCGGGTATGCCGATTGAAGACCAGGGGCAGGCAATTGAATACCTTGAAATGGCTTTATGGCTGGGGTTAGACATGATGACCCCAACACTAATAGTATTGATGGTAACGGCTTTAATCGTAAACGTGGTGCAAACAAAAGGGGCTTTCTCGACGAAAGCAATTCAGCCCAAAGCAAGTAAAATTAACCCTGTAAACGGGTTGAAAAAAATATTTTCAATGAAAGGGCTTGTAGAGCTTGCTAAAGGTTTCATAAAACTTTTCATCGTAGTAGTAATTGTCTATTACACGGTACAAAGCGAGATGGAAAACTTCATCAGTTTTGTCGTTATGCCTCTTGGTTACAACCTCAGTGAAGCCGGCACCCAAATACTGGTTTTTGTCAGTAAGGTTCTCGCTGCCCTTTTTATTCTATCAGTAGCTGATGCTTTATATCAAAGGTTTCAGCACCACAAAGATTTACGAATGACCAAGCAAGAAGTAAAAGACGAGTTTAAACAGATGGAGGGGGACCCTCACATCAAAAGCCAGCGAAAAAAAATGGGGATGTCTTTCCGGCATAAAAAACGCCTCGACCATGCAGTTTTAAGTTCTGATGTAGTGGTGACAAACCCCACCCATTATGCTGTGGCATTGAAGTACGACCCGGAATTTAATGACGCACCCATGGTAATGGCTAAAGGGCAGCGGTTAAGAGCATTGCGGATCAAAGAGCTGGCAAAAAAATATGAGGTTCCAATCGTAGAAAATAAACCCGTAGCGAGAGCCTTGTTTGCAACTGCGGAAGAAGATCACCATATACCGCCGGACCTGTACCGGGCGGTTGCAGAAATCCTGGCCTACGTATATAAGCTAAAAAACAACCAAAAATTTTAAACCATACGACTAATGGCATCCGGTGGATTAAACTACAATCAATTTAAAGAGATGTTTTTCAAAACAGATGTTTTGATTTCATCCAGTATTATTTTGATTCTGATGATTATGATTGTGCCGATCCCGGCCGGTGCAATGGATATTTTTCTTGCCCTGAATGTATCCCTCTCCCTCTTGGTTCTTCTTGTTGCATTTTATACACTGAAACCGCTCCAGTTTGCCGTTTTCCCGGGAATGCTGCTTATTCTGACACTTTTCAGGCTTTCCCTCAACGTTGGCACCACACGATTAATTCTTAGTGAAGGTTATGCCGGCTCAATTATTGAATCTTTCGGCGGCTTTATCGTCAGGGGAAATTTTGTAATCGGGATCATCATCTTTTCTGTGTTGATCATCATCAATTTTGTGGTTATCACCAAAGGTGCTACAAGGATTGCCGAAGTTGCCGCACGTTTTACCCTTGATGCCATGCCGGGAAAACAGATGTCGATAGATGCAGACCTTGCAGCCGGTTTGATTTCGGACGAAGATGCGAAGCATCGAAGGCAGGAAATTTCAAGGGAAGCTGATTTTTACGGGGCAATGGACGGTGCCAGTAAATTTGTCCGCGGCGATGTAATTGCCGGGTTGCTTATTACCTTTATAAATATAATAGGGGGTTTGATTATAGGCACCATGCAACAGGGAATGTCAATTGCCCAGGCGGCCGAACTATATACCCTGCTGACTATCGGCGACGGGCTGGTTTCTCAAATCCCTGCTTTGCTTATTTCCACGGCTGCCGGTATCACTGTATCCAGGGCAGCATCAGAAGGAAACTTAAGTGATGAACTTACAGGGCAAGTACTTGGAAACCCGAAAACGATGGTGATCGGCGCCACATTCGTCTTTTTTATCGGCGCACTGCCCGGGCTGCCGCTGGCCCCCTTCTGGTCAATCGCTATATTGTTTCTCTTCCTTGCCTATCAAAAAAACAAAAAAGATAATGAGTTAAAGGAGCAGCAAGAGATCGAGTCCACAAAAGAACTGGCTTCAAACACCCAGGAAAGGGTTGAAGATTATCTGTTGCTCGATACCCTTGAGCTCGAAATTGGGTACAGCCTCATCCCCATGGTAGAGTCGGAAGGCGAAGGAGACCTTCTTGAACGAATGGCATCCTTGCGAAAACAGCTTGCATCCGAACTTGGAATTATTATACCGTCTATACGCATCCGCGATAATGTTCAGCTCGACGCCAATCATTACACTATAAAAATGAGGGGGGTTGAACAGGGGCAGGGAGAGCTCTTGCCAGGCTATTACATGACGTTACTGCCGGCCGATTTTAAGCCAGACATACAGGGTATTGAAACCAAAGACCCAACTTTTGGTATGGATGCTTTGTGGGTAAGCGGAAAAAATAAGCCCCAGGCGGAAAAATATGGTTTATCTGTTATCGAAGCCGGGGCTGTCATCACCACACATTTGATGGAAGTATTGAAGAAAAATGCCCACAAACTTGTTGACAGGCAGATGGTGCAACGGCTTATTGACAACGTAAAAGAGCAATCCCCTGCATTGGTTAATGAGCTAATTCCAGAAGGGATGAAAACCGGCGATATTCAAAAGGTATTGAAACGGCTTTTAAGGGAGAGGGTGCCAATAAAAGACCTTATAACTATCCTCGAAACATTAGCTGACCATTGCCGGCAAACAACTAATATTGATGTGCTTACAGAGTATTGCAGAGCATCACTTTCTGAAACCATTACACGTCAGTTTGTTACAGAAAATAACGAAATCGTTTTGGTGATGATGGACTCTAACCTTGAGTCGCACCTTATCGGGCAGGCCCAGCAAGGAAAATTAAACTCAAATACACTTGGATTAACCCCGGAAACGGTTGAAGCCCTGTACAAAAAAGCGTCTTCTGTTTTCGACAAAATGATTCGTGATGGTTACGAGCCAATTTTGCTTACTTCACCGGTCCTGCGGTTCACGTTGTTCGAATTTTTGGCACCAATTTTGCCCGACATACATGTACTGTCATACAACGACATCAGCGCCGATGTTCAATTTAAAACGTACGACAGAATCAGCATTCAAAAGGCAGAACTTGAAGAGAGAGTTCCGGTATGATTTTTAAACAGATATTTGGAAAAACCGTTGAAGCAGCTGTAAAAAGTGCAAAACAGATGTATGGGGATAATTTTACGGTTTTTCAAACTTCAGGCGGCGATGAAAAAAAACAGCCCGGCATCTCTATCATTGCAGACAAAAAGCATACTAACCGCAAGGGCCCCGGCCCCAAAAAACGAAAGCCTGTATATTTTGAACGGTCTGGGCATAGCCGCCATCAAACTCAGGTTAAAAACAATTTCAGCGATGAATTGCAATCACTGAGAAAGATTGCCGAATCACAATTTACTGATTCTCCACAAAACCGGCCTTCGGCCCAACCGGAAAAAAAGAATGGTTTTCGCGAAAAAACCAAATTCACCCCGGCATCAAAAAATGGGTTTAAGCCAAAGCCAAAACCCCTTGATGTATATGGGCGGCAATCTGTTAGAAATGCTGCTACAGTATTGCCAGCACATACCCAAGCCGATGTAATAACTGAAGCTGTACCGGAAAAAAAAGCCCGCCCAAACAGAACTCTGCTGTCCCGTTTTGATGAATCTAAGCCAAAATTAAATACAGAAGGGGCCAGTCAGACAGCTTTTATACATCCGGAAAAAAAGAAAGCCCGCGAAATCCAGGCCCTTCATAAACGCTTTGACAAACTTGAAGCACTGCTTGATTCACAACTTATGTCGTCAAACCTTGAGTATGCCTCTCACCCGGTTTTTCAGCAATTGATACAAACCGGCATTCACCCGGGCGTAGCCTCGGAATGGTTTGGAAGAATTATCAAAAAAGGCATAGATCCGATTAACCAGCCAGAAAATTTTATGTCTGAAATTTCGGCAATAATAAAAAAGGCGCTCACAAACGGTGATGCCTCAAAGCCCAAAAAATTTCAGCTTTTTACAGGGCCTTCAGGGTCAGGCAAAACCTCAATGATTATGAAGCTGCTTATGGATAGCACAATGATGAACCATAAAAAAACTGCAGTGGTTTCGGTATTGCCGGCAGGCGAACAGCAAAATAGTTATTATACAATTTTGGAGCCATTCTGCAGCGGCCATAATATTGATTATTTAAAAATCGGGGTAGATGAAGATATATCGCCCTTTATCCGGCAGTGGGAGAACTATCAATTTGTATTAATAGACACCCCTTCTTTGGCAATTGAACAGTATAATACATTCAGAAAATATTGGAAATTGAGGCAGTTTCTATCCCCTTTATCGCCTCTTGAGGTTCATTTTACCGTAAATATTTCTATGAACCGCCACTATTTCCGGAGTTCATCAACCATGAACCATCCAATGAAGCCGGATTTTCTCGCACTGACCCACCTGGATGAAATCTCAGAATGGGGGCCGGTAATACCATTATTTGAAAAAATGGGCTGTACGGCAAGGTATCTTAGTATCGGTGATTCATTAAGAAGCAGCTTAAAACAGTTTGACCCTGCGTGGCTGGCAAAAAAAATACTTGAAAACACAGAATAAGAATGGAAGAGTTAATCAATAAAACACAGGCTAACATACTGGCGGTAACGAGTGGAAAAGGCGGCGTGGGAAAAAGCATAGCTACTGTTAATATTGCTGAAATGTTAACTTACTCTGGTTACAGGGTTGCCGTGATAGATGCCGATGCTGGTTTGTCAAACTGTGCAACCTTGCTAAACGAACATGTATCTGCAACCATAAGCGGCTGGATCAACGGAGAGTGCTATCTTGAAGACCTCCCCCATAAATTTGATGCATTCACACTTGTAGCGGCAAGTAATGAGCCGGGCCTGAGCAATATCCAGGCCGGGCAGTTTATGAGTGCACTGGACCAGGTATCAAACTTTTTGATGACATTTAATGATTTTATAATCATTGATACCCCGGCTGGTGCAGGGGAAATTACGCTTTGGTCGCTCGACCGGGCAGCCCTCGGCTTGTTAGTACTTGTTGATGAGCCAACAGCTATTGCCGATGCGTACCGGCTTTGCAAATACATCTACAGCATTGACCCGGGCTACCCGTTTGCAAACATTGTGAATTTTTCTAAAAACCAGCAATCTGCCCAGAGTACAAATGAACGGTTCAATAATATCTTAAACTACTTTTTAGGGCAAAAAACAGAACACTTTGGTTACCTTCCTGCAAGTGATGAAATACGGCAATTAGTGGCACGCCAGCACACACTTTTGCAAAACAGAACGGTTAAAAGCGAATTGGAAAAAGAGTTTATGTATATCTGCCATAATATCATCGGGTATTTTAAAAAGGATTTTTCATATCAAAATAAACTTGAACAATTAATGTAGACATTATGTTACTTAGGCTTATTACTATCATTTCTCTGATTAAATTTTTGCTTCTGATGATTTCAGGAATGGATATTGGCACTGCCATATACCGAAGTTTAATCGTTTTCATGTTGTTGTTTACTATAGTGTATCTGACCATCTTTTTCATTAACATCATCAAGGAAAACCCAAACGAAAATAAAACATCAACTGTACCGGAAATGGGAAGCTCTCAGAATAAAAACGAGAATTAACCATGAGCAATCTTTCTTTACAAAAATTAGTTGATTCATACTGCAAAGGGCCGGCTGATGCATTGCGTAATTCCATAATCAGTAAATCTATTCCGCTTATCAGAAGCATTATAGGCAAGATTAACCGGCCAAATAATGCCCTGGCACAATTAGAAGACCTCGAGAGTGTAGGGATAAGCGGCCTAATTGAAGCATTGAATTCTTACGACAGATCAAAAAACATCCAATTCAATACCTTTGCGTACTATCGGATCCAAGGCAGCATCATCGATTATTTAAGAAAGATTGACAATTTACCAAGAAACAAGAGAAAATCTTACGGGCAGGTACAGGCCATCATTGCCAAAAAATCACAGGAGCTAAGCAGAGAGCCTACTGATGAGGAAGTGGCCAAGGAACTGGGAATGCCCCTGGATGACTACTATCAATTATTATCAACCGTACAACAGCGAAATGCTTTGTCTTTAGACAGTACGATGCATGATGGCTCTCAATCTTTTTACGAAATCCATGCCGACCCGGACAGCGAAACACCTGACCTTGGCCTGGAAAAAAAAGAGATGGTTGAGGTTTTAAAACATAAAATTGGCCAGTTAAAAGAAAGAGAGCGTTTAATTCTGACACTTTACTACTTCGAAGATTTGACAATGAGCGAAGTGGCATTGCTTTTGGGCCTCACAGAAGCAAGAATATCTCAAATTATAGGGAAACTGCTTTTAAAATTAAAGCAAAATTTAATTAAAGAAGAGATCAACTTGTAACGATAATACAGGTATGGTTAAGTTACCTTAATGTTGATAGTAACTTTAAAAAAGAAACTATAATTTGAGAAATAACTTATTTTTCAGCAAATTGAAGTGTTATAAACGGCAATGTTATGGCACCGATAAACCAAATACCAAGGCTTGCTAAAATACCTCAGCTTTTAAACAAAAAGAGAGAAGCAGAAAAAGAATCAAATAACAAAAAAGAAGAGAAAGAGCCGCCTCCCTTTCCGCCTGAGGATAGATCCATCCTGAAAAAACCGAAACCCGGTAAAATTGAGAAGCCCAGGAAAAGTGCAAATACGCAATCTTCAGACAATACCATCGGGTCAAATATCGACCTTACTGTCTAATTATTGCCTGGCCTGCCAGGCATGTTTGAAATTCTTTTTCTAATAAAGTGGTGTAATGATTTCCAACAACTCCAGCAAAAAATCAAATAGCTGTTGCAACATCATTGTAAAGGCAGTTGGCAGGTAAGGAGATATCAAAATCAGCAAAACAAAGCCAACTCCAAGTTTAATAGGCAGGGCAATAAACATAATATTTGCCTGTGGCATAATACGTGCAAAAATAGCTAGGGATAAATCGAGCAAAAAAAGCACCACAAGAAACGGTGATGCAATTTGAACGGCAATCATAAATAGATAGACTGCCACATTGAGCATATATGGCCCCACAAGATGTATTTCAGCCTGGCTTAACGGCAGCACCTCAAAACTTTTAGCCAGGGCGCTGATGTAAATTTTATCCCCGTCGATTGACAAAAATACCAGCACAGCCAGCATGCTGAATAAATTGCTGATTAGCGTGCTTTGTTGTTGTGTCATCGTATCGACAACACTGGCAAAACCAAGAACAATTTTTAAGCTTATCAGGCGCCCCGCCATCTCAAGGCCAGCAAAAATCAGTTGGCCAATCAGGCCCATTGCAACCCCAACAAGAACTTCGATGATTATCGCTGATGCCAGGAAAAGCACGCCGGCATCAGGTGGAATTAAAACATTCTCCGCAGGAATTACCGGGTATAATAACACACTGGTAATAAGTGCAAAAAAAAGTTTAACCTGTGCAGGAAAAGATGCAGAACTAAAATATGGGGCTGTCATAATCATACTGCTTACACGCACAAAAATCAGGAAAGCAGCAAGGATATACTCTACGGTTAATAGTTCCATCGGTTAATTATTTAGCTTGGTTGCCCCAAAATTCACCCTGCCTTTTTCATTATTGCCACCACCATGCAGGCAACCCTAACACCGGCCCACGTGATAATTAGACGTTATGGGCTTATTCCTATTCATCCGGTTAATTACTTATTTGTGGGATGAACTCGAAGATCCGCTGTGTAAAGTCAATGGCAAATTGCAGCATAATCCCGAACGTGAAGAAGAGAATAATCACAACTACAACCATTTTAGGCACGTAGCTCAGCGTCATTTCCTGGATGGACGTAGCTGCCTGAAAAATTGCAATCGTAAGCCCCACGATGAGCGCACCTGCAAGAACCGGTGCAGAAAGAACCACGACTGCCGTCAACATTTCCTGCAGCCAGTATAACCCTGTTTCTATATTCATAATCTTTGTGTTTTAATTAAAACTCCTTACCATCGATTGAACCAGCAGGTACCAGCCATCGGTTAGCACAAACACAAGTATTTTAAAAGGCAGCGAAACCAAAACCGGTGGGAGAAAGATAATCCCCATGGCGAGTAGAATGGATGCCACAACAAGGTCTATCACCATAAAGGGCAGATATATCATAAAGCCGATCTGAAACGCAATCCTTAGCTCGCTCATGATGTATGATGGTACAACCACAAAGAGCGGTATACTCTCAATGCTGTCTACCGTGTCTATTTCAACCAAATCCATAAAGAATAGCAGGTCCTGGTCACGGGTTTGCCTTACCATAAACTCTTTTAGCGGAACGGCGGCTTCGGTAAGGGCTTCAGCCTGGGTCATCTCTTCGTTGATGTAAGGCTGAATTGCTTGTTCATTCACTTGGTTAAACGTTGGCATCATGATAAAAATCGTAAGAAAAAGAGCCAGTCCGATCAGCACCTGGTTAGGTGGAGACTGCTGGGTTCCCAGCCCCATCCGAAGAAAGAAGAAGACCACAATAATACGTGTAAAACAAGTCATCATAGTGATAAATGCCGGCCCAAAAGATAAAACAGTAATGAGGATGAGCGCCTGAATGGCAAGAGAGAAATCCTCAGCCTCACCGCCAATCGACAGGTCGATCTGGGGCAGTGCCTGGCCAATAAATGGCGTCCCCGGCAATGCAAATCCCGCCTGGGCCATTGTCAGGCCTGGTATCAGGATAACCAACCCGAATAAAAGCACCCCGGTTCTAAGCAGCTTTAATTTTGCCGCTGATAACATTTGTATCATATTTTACTTTTAAAAATGTTGTAGAAACTTTTGTCCGTTTCATCCGGATAATCAATTTTTACTTTCCAGCCTTCTTTTGGATATCTGTGCAAAAGGTTTACTTGAGAGGAGGTAACCCCGATTACCCAAATTTCTTTATTTATTTCAATTATTTTTATTTGAGCCCCCTGCCCAAGCACATGTTCCCCTACCTCTTTCAACTGTTTATCTGATACCTGCCCCTGCCTGTTTCTCATCAGAATCAAAACGATGGCCAGAATTACAACCAACACCACGAAGGTGGTAAAAGCATTCATAAAAATATTTGGCGAACTTCTTTCTGATTCAGAAACCCGGCTATCCCTGGCTATGGCTGTCCGTAAGCTGTCGGTTCTCTCTACCATTTGAGGGCCAGAAGCACCGCCTGTATTATTCAGCTCCATCCGAGATACCATAAACAGCCACATAACCAGCAGTACTACTGATAGTGAAACCACTATCTTGAGGATTTTTCGTGGGTTTACCTGGCTTGAAGCTAAGAGGTTCCGCAGATCCATCAAGACAGCCCGGCTAAACGTTGGCGCGTTGTTACCAGGCTCGAAATCCTCACCCCAAAATGTTCGTCGATTACCACAACTTCGCCCTTGGCTATATTATGGCCGTTCACAAGAATATCAACCGGTTCGCCGGCAAGTTTTTCAAGTTCAATTACAGAGCCTTTGGTAAGCTGAAGAACCTTGCCTAAGGGCAGCTCAATTTTGCCCAACTCAACAGACACATCCATTTCCACATCTTTGAGAAGGTCCATGCTTCTTGAATCCCCGTTAACATCTGTTACCGGCTTCTCAAGGAATTCTTCAAATTCGACATTTCGGGCAGAAATCACTTGTTCCCGGGTAATGGTTTTTTCATTATCTTCTTCTTTTTTTGAATCTTGAAAACTGCTTTTTTTAAAACCCGGTTCTAATTGCCCCTCTTTATCTGCGCCTTCTTTTGATTCGGCTGGCCCTTCAGCGGTAATATCTGTATCCTTTTCAAGGTTGGTTCCTGCATTTTCCTCATTTTGGATTATTGCTTCCGGGTTTCCGGCAAGGATTTCTGCCCTCACTTTATTATCAGCCAGCCCATCCACATCCATTTTTACCTGGAAGTATTCAAAATGCGAAAACTTTTTCAGAAGCTGCGTTTTTGTTAATATTTGAACATCCTCAAGTGATGGTTCTATCCCGTTCTCTTTTAATATCGGGAACAGTGACTCGGACATATCTCCGTAAAATTTCTTGAGAAGGTCTCTTGTAATTTCATTATTTGTCTTCTCTTCAACCCCCAGCATAATACTTGACAAAAGCCCGAACCAAACCTCATCAAGTACAATAATAAATTCGGCCTGTAATTTGCTGTCTCTTGTAAAAATAAAGATATCTGATTGCCTGCACCCCTCCTCCAGGGCTTTTTTGTCAATGCTCTCAGATGAAACGATGGAGATGTCTGTTTCTTCAAGCAAGACTGATGTTAAAAACCCCTCGACATCGGACAAATAATTCTGAATTAACTCTTTAAATTTTTCCATTTTACAGTAGTTCTTTTTCGTTTATTTCTTCTTCAATTTCATAAATTTTGATAGCCCTTCGCCCCCTGATCGACCCCGGGTAGGCTGACATTTTATTTACGCCGTTAACCCTTACTTCGAGCGGCTTGTCAGTTCGTTGTTTTAAAGTTATCGTGTCGCCTACTTCAAGTTTTGCAATATCTTTGATAGCCATTTTTGTTGTTCCCAATAGAGGCTGTATATGAATATTGGCATCCAAAAGGGTTCGTTTATAGGAATTAAAATCATCCTCGGATAGCTTTTCCATCGTAAAGCGGCTGCTGTTTTTCATGATCGTACTGCTCATGGCTTCTTTGAGCAAACTGTAGGAGTAAGAAACTTTAAACTCTGTTTGATGGCTGCCCAAATCAATTAACAGCGTAACCACAATTGCCGGGTCAACCGAAGTGAGATGGATGTTTTCCGGTTTGCTTTCGTAGATCATTGATTGCACCTGAAAATCTTTGAATGGCTCCCACGCTATAGCAATCTCCTTATTGATATTGCCCATTATCCTGGAGATTATTTTCTCTTCGATTGTCGTCAGTGTCCTTTTTTCGGAAAATGTTTCGCCTTTGCCGCCACTTTGCCTCTCGATCATATGTATGCAAAACCCCGATGGCAGTACCGATATAATATCATCACTTATATCTTTTACAGAGATGAGGTAAATAACACTGGGGCTTTCAACATTCAGCAAAAAGTCCCTTGATGTAATCTGGTCAATTTTTTGAAGGTGTACATCAACTTTTTTTCGAAGCGTATTGCTAAATACCCTGCCCAGGTTGCGGGCAAGCACATCGTGCAAGGAACGCAGTTTGCCCATAATTTCCTTGCTAAACAGCTTGGGTTGTTTAAAATTATAAACTTCTACGTATTTAACTTTTCCACTACCCTTAACTTCGGGTTTCGATATCGTCATTATTTCCGGAATTCGTGGCTATTGCATTACATACTTTGTGTAATACAAATTGCGTACCGAATGTTGTCCGATTTCACGATTTACGATATTTTTTAATTCTACCCTAAGCCTCTCCCTTTCTTCAAACTGTACCAGTTGGGCTACTGTCCTGGAGGCAAGCGCCTCATTCATATTGTGCTTAATCCTCTGCATATGTAAATTTATAAGCTCAATATGCCCTGAATCCTCTAATTCCATACTTATTTCAACAACAAGGAACCTTTGCCCCTGCGAGCCTGCCGGGTTAACAATCAACTCATCCATTTTGTAGACCACAAAATTATCTTTCATTGCCGAATTTATAAAGTTGTAAATCTTTGGATAATTTCTATCTACAACCGCATAAGCAAGCAGGGCCTGTAACGAAAAGAGGATAATAAAAAGGAAATATTTTCCGTACATAAGAAATTTTGAACCTGCTTTTTCTTGTTTCTTTTCCTCGTAAATAATTTCGTTCTCAGCCATAGCCCTACTCTTCTAATTCTTGAATATCCATTGGAAAAAAGCCGTTTATAGGCTCTGAGAGATCTACCTGGCTTGTCAGCCCTTTGTACCGTACATAAATCTCTACACGCCTGTTTTGCCGTCTCCCGTGCGCTGTTTCATTTGTGTCGATAGGCCTGTATTCACCGAAACTGCTTGCTTTGTAGTTCTGCGGTGGCAGTTCCGACCGTTCCCTGATAAATTCAACCACTGAGACAGCCCTTGCAGCCCCTAAATGCCAGTTAGACCGATAATAAGAACCCTCTGAAATAGGGACATTGTCAGTATGCCCCTGTACTTCTGTTGACTCCACTTCTTCGTCAAACATTTCAGAAATCTTTTCCAGTACCATTCTTGCTCCGGGTAAAGTTTGTGATGAGCCACTGTTAAATGTGAGCGAATCACTTAGTGTTATTTTTACGCCTTCCGGAATCATTTCAAGGTCAACCTGAGACGAAAGGCCGTGTTGCTCCAAAAAGTCTTCAACTACAATCCACTCATTGGCAATCTCTATTCTTTTCATTTCCCTGTCCTGGTCAACATCAGATATCACGGCACTTTGGTTCATTACGCCAACAGAACTCTGGAAATAGGATATGAAATTCTGAAAAACAGACTGGTCGATACCCGGCGTAAGTACATAGAGGAGTACAAAGAATACCATTAGCAGCGTCACTAAATCGCTGTAGGTAACTAACCAGTTTCCAGAACTCTTTTTAGATCTTGCCATTCTTTATTTTGCTGTTCAATCCAAAGTTTGTAAAACTTCTCATCACGCTCCTTGCTGATTCGCAGCCCTTCGTGATAACGCGTATACTCTACACGGCTCGCAGGGTCAAGGAATATCAACATTTTCTTCTCCATAATTCTCGGGTTTTCACCTTCAACCATGGATAATATTCCAACCCTAATCATCTGTTTTCTATTGATATCAAGCTCATTCAAGTATTCCATTTTACCTGCCAGAGGGCCGAAAATCATGTTAGCGAATATCGTGCCGTACAAGGTGGTGATGAGGGCGATGGAAAGGCCCGCCCCCAAAGATTGTGGGTCTTCAATATTTTGAAGCATCAATATCATCCCGATTACGGTGCCAATCATCCCAAATGCCGGCGAATATTCAGCCATGGAGTTCATTACATTGATCGAAATATCAGATTGCCTCTCCATGCCTTTAATTTCATCAACCAGTATACTGTCCAGGCTTTCTTTTTTAAAGCCGTCTACTGCAAGCCGCAGCCCATTTTCCATGAATTCGTTTTTGATGTGCTTTATATCTTCATCAAGTACCAAAAGCCCCTCCGACCTTACCCTCCGGGAAAACATGCTTAAAAGCTCCATGTCGGTTCTCAAATCAACCGATGTTGCACCGATCAGCCTTGAAATTGCCGCAAAACTATCTTTGATATTATCAAGGCTGTAGTTGACCATTGTTGCAGCTACAATACCGCCAGCAACGATTAAAAATGCAGCCAAACTGATAAACAGGCCGAGCTCACCCTGCAAAACAATTGCAGCAATGATCAGCGAAAAACCAAGTATAAACCCAAATATTGTTGATCGGTCTAACATATCGTTGTTATCGGCTCAACAATAAAAAGCTTAAAGGGGCACCCCGGATTTATATTGGAAAATTTTAACCTTTTTTAGTTGAAATGGATGATTGCCTAAACCATGGATAAAATAAAAGCCCCGCCTTTCTTCTTAACCACATCGAATAAGGCGAGGCATTTTGGTTTTGTCAGATATTACTGCTGAACCTACCGTTTCAGGTTTACAGCCTCCGTAAGCATTTCATCAGAAGTGCTGATTACCCTGGCGCTTGATTGATACGCACGCTGCGATGTTATCATATCGGTAAACTCTTTTGCAAGGTCAACATTAGAGCCTTCTAAAGACCCCGAATTAACATTTGTGCCGGCAAAGTTCTGTGCTGTATCAATAAAAACCTCCCCGGCTGCCGAGGTTGCCATAAACAGCCCGCCCTCTACCAGTTCAAGGCCGTTTTCGTTTTGAACCTGTGCAAGTGCAAGCTGTGAAAGGACCATGCTTTTTCCGTTATCAAAAATGCCTTGTACCCGCCCATCGGCATCAATATTCATGTCAACTAATGTCCCCTGCTGATAGCCGTCCTGGTTTACAACTTTTGCACTGTTGGTGCCTGCATACTGGGTAAATTTTGTACCCTGGATGCTGTCTCCAAGTGAAATATCAAAAGTAGTTACATCTGCCCCATTTCCCGGTTCAAATGTAAGGGTAAACAGGTCATCAGATGCGAGGTTTCCAAGCTCATCAAACTCAACAATTCCGGTTTCACCATCGGTTATCACCTGGCCATCGGGGAATTTAGCCGTATATTCCCACTCATTGACCCCAATTTGTGTAAATTCGATCAATAAAGAATGTGCCCGCCCAAGGTTATCGTAAACCGTTGTACTCATGATTTGAGTATTGGTTGTGCCTTCCTGCGAGATCTGGAAGCCCGGCATATTAATGGCACCTGTACCATTCACCTGAACAGAGTTGATATTAAGTTCACTCTCACCAATCTGCCCAGAACGAAGTACAAGGACACCATCAACAAGCGTCAGGGTGCCCTCTTCGTTATCAAGCTGGGCATTAAATGTGTCTATGATATCACCGAGTGTATCCCCTGCATTGTAATTATGAATAATGTTTTGCTGAGTGCCGTCTTTAAGTGTAACCTCAAATTCAATTTGGTCACCTGCTATTAAAGCATTGGTGGTTTGGGCCAAATCATTGATATCAGAGCCAATGTTTGCCAGCCCCCCCTGGTCAGTGAACCCATTCAGTGCCTGGATTACTTGCATATTGCTTGTATTGGCATTTAAATTGCCGGCAAGTTTTACCAATTCAGTTTGTTTAGGAGGCAATGCATTTTCAAAGTCAATGCGGATGTTGTCTGTCCGCCCTCCAGCTAAAATATTGCCGCTGGCATCTGCATTATACCCTTGTACAAAACGCCCGGTTTGGTCTACCAAATAACCGTCTTTATTAAACACAAAATTGCCGGCCCTGGTCATTAAATCCTGGCGCCCGTCGTTTACTACAAAAAAGCCATCACCCTCTATGGCTAAATCCGTACCAATTCCGGTTGTTTGTAGGGCACCCTGGCTAAAGTCCCTGTCTATTGAAGAGACCCTGACGCCAAGGCCAACCTGGTTGCTGATTTGAGGCGAAGAATCACTCCCGCCGCCAGACCTTCCCAGCCGCTGGTTCATCATTTCAGCAAATGATACCCTCGAAGATTTAAATCCTGCGGTTTCTACATTCGCAATATTATTACCTATTACATCCATTTTGGTTTGAAAGGCTCTCAAACCACTAACACCTGAATTAAGCGATCTAATTAATGACATATGCTTGCTCCTTTTTTAATAAAGTTTCAGCATTTTAAATGCTGCGGGTATCCCTGTTAAGGCCCCTTTTTTTGTTATTGTTTAAATTATTTAATACCGTTTCAACACTCACCGGCTACAACCACTCACCGGTTTCCTGGTTATTGGTTTTACTCACTTCCTGTACATCGCCAATCGGGATTGGGATATTGTTTACCATGATGAAAACACCATCGCCCTGAAAGCGTACTTTTTCAGCAATGCCTTCTGTGAACACCAGGGATTGAACAGATGAATCTTCATTTGCAGCCATAATTTCTACTGTGTACCGGCCTTCAGAAACATCTATGCCCTCATCGTTCCGGCCATCCCATGCCCAGCTATTTTCGCCTGATGGCACGCCTTCCAAAACTTCTCTTCTGACCTCATTCCCCGAGCTGTTTCGAATAATAATTTCCACGTCCTGGGCCGAATTATTCAGTTCATACTGGATGGTGGAAGCCCCTTCGGCAGATAGGTAAATTTGATTACTCAATGCCTTAACATTCTTTCCGGTTAAGGATGTTGCCATAGAATTAACCATACTAACACTCATCATTTCATGGCTCTCTTTCAGCATCTTCAGCTCATCATTCACGCCAATTAGCTGTTCAACCGTATTAAACTGTGCCAGCTGCGCGGCGAATTCAGCCCCATCAAGCGGGTTCATCGGGTCCTGATTTCTCATTTGAGTCACCAATAGATGAAGAAATTCCTGCTGACCCAGTTTATTTTTATTATCAGTATCTCGCTGGGTAAATGCCTGCGATGTTAGTGAATTTATGCTTTCTATATTCATGGTTTCCTCTGTTATGCGGTCCATTCCATTTGGTTGTAACCAAATGACCTTATTTTTCTTTCCGGCTGGCTGCCTGTATTCTCGGCAGGTGGTGCCTGTGCCTTATTATTTACATTTTGCCTCATTCCGGGTTTGCCTGCCTGTTTATTGCCATCGGTAAACGCAAAACCGGATTCATCCTGCGGGCTATCAAATTGTAGATCTATTTGCAGTTTACATTCCTTCTCAAGGTGTTCACGAATTTCCTGGTGATGAAGCTGCAACAATTTATTCAGTTCCGGTGTAGCAGAACCGACCCTGAGTTGCAGTACACCATCGTGTTCTCTCGCGGAGAATTGAATTTTGCTTCCGTCTTCCAGGATAAAATTGTGTTTATTCCAGTTTTCTGGTGAGTTTTGCCCTGCCCCGGTACTCAATGCAACCTGGGTGAGCCCAGGCAAGATATTTCGTTTGATGGAAATATTCGAAACAGTGATAGATGCCAGGTTCGTAATTCCCTGCGTTTTCTGTTCTGATGGATCAACGTTTTTTACCCCAGTATACTCCGGCGTAAAATTATTCCAGGTTACCTGATCTTCACTTTTTTCCGAATCACTGGCTTGCATATTCACAGCCCATTGCCACTTTTGGGGTTCCTTATTATTCGCTGCAAAATTCTGTTTTGATGATTCCAAAACCGGTATACGGCCGTTTACTTCTGCCCGGGCAGAAAATTTAGCCATATCCAACCGGGGGCGTTTATCCTGATTTCTGGTATCCCGGCTTTCAAGCTTATTTTTTGCTGGGTGCTTTACCCAAATTTCGCTTTTTTGAGAAGCCCCTTTTATAAGCTCCTCATTCCTCAAGGATTTTTCAGGGCCTTGACTATGTGCCTTTACGGTTTGTTCCTCAGTAACATACTGGATGTCAGGTTTCCCCAGGGCCGGTACATGCCCTGTAAATGCCTGGTGCCTGAATAGGATGCCCGGTTCGGCTGTTTTAGTCAATTGAGGCCGTTCACCCTGCCTGTTTTCATCAAAACTTACCTGTTCGGTTTGAATGCGGTTGCTGGTTTCAGCTATTTGAAACTTATTCGAAAACCGGGGTTTTTGGCCCTGTATTTCATTATCCGCAAAAACAGTGCTCATGGCCTGATTAACCCCACGCAGCCCTGCTGAGCCTGCGCTCATTTTTTCAGTAGCCTCTGCCGGAGCTGTAACGTTTGCCGGCGGTGAAACATCCCTGGCAACTGTTTTTGTATGCACACCTGTGGGTTTATCAGTTTCAGCAGGCTTTGCCTGGACATCCGCCATGATTTTATCTGCCGGCATACTGCCTTCTACTTTCATGCCATCAACTGAAGGCTTTCCCCCCGAAGCGGCTTGCTCATTCATAGAAGCAGGCAAACCCTGCAATGGCTGCTCCTGCCCTTGCTGCCATGATTTGCTTTTACCGTTTACATGATAAGAGCCTTGTTCATTACTTTTAGGTATTGGCGGCCGTTCACCCGTTTTGTTTTCAGCGGGTTTTGTATTGTTTGCCTGCCCTGCTTTATCCGTTTCTGCTTGCATCCATGATGCCGTTCCATCGGTGGTTTTTTCCGGCAGCCCATTATCCGAATTGCTATTGTTTTGGGGCTGGCTCAACTCACGGGATTCCTCCGGGGATACAGGCTTTTCAACCTTGGCTGCTGGCTCAACCGGTTTTTCTGAGTCAGCATTATTTTCGATGCCATCATTTCCCTGTATGTTCGTTTTTTCAACTTCTAAAAGCGCTTGTTGATTATCCTGTGTGGGATAAACTAATTCTTTTTCACCTCCTGTTTTCATTTCGCCAGGCAGGCTCTCTTTCATCATTCCAGCCCCCATTTCAAAAGAAACTGATTTAGGTTGCCCTGGCCCATACTCAGTTGCTTTAAAAGAAAACCCATCCCTTATATCCCTGGAAATGTTTTTAATATTGCCAGTTTTATCTCCCTTCGGCTTGATTATTCCCGCCTTGTTTTCCATCGGGTTTTTAGGTTCTGATGCCGGCCACCCTGATACACCGGTTTCCTCACCGGGCTTTTGCAGGCTTTCAAATAGATGCCTGAACAGGTTTTTTTTACCGTTGCCGGAATCTTTTTCCCCATTTTCCAATATCTTGCCCAAGCCAGGTGAATCTCCTTTTTTGGCTGAAATATTTATCAGGTTCTGAATCATAACATTATTTTTTCCATCAAAATTGCCGCACGGTCTGCCGAAAGCGACCTTAGCAGTTTTTCACGCTGAATATTGCCGGCACTGTTGTAAAGCCGCACAAGCTGCTCATTACTCAACTGCCTTACAATTGGGGCAAGCTCTTCTTCATCAAGGTTCAGTAAACTTTTTACCCTCTCGGAAAACTCTTCGTTTGCAGCATCAGCCATTAGTGCCTCTGCCTGCACATTTTCATTTACTGGTTGAGCCTGAACATCATCCGCCTGGGCCACTATTGCATCTCTTTGATCAGATAGTTCCTGTATTTCGCCGAGCAACGCCTCTTTTTCCGTTTGCAGAGAATCAATAATTACCTGAAGGTTATGTTGCTCGCTCATCAGCAACTCCAGCTGGTTTGGCAGCGGGCCCAAATTTTGGTGGGTGGCGTTATGCGGGTGCGGTTCGTATAGCTCCGGTTCAAATTCTTCGGAACCTCCGAATTCATCAACAACCTGGCTGTATCCCTCTTCATTTAAATGTGGGTAAACAAAATAAATCAATATCAACAGTGCCAAAAAAGGCCCTAAGATCACTGCCAATACTTTTATAGCGTTGTTATTCATCATTACCGGCTAAACGACTGGATTGCAATTTCATCAAGTGTTTTTTGCTCACTTTTTTCCACGTTATCGGAAAAAATATTGAATTCGAATTCCCTCATTTTCTCAAGAATGTGGCGCTTTTTATGAACCTTCTCCAGATTTTCCCGCTCTCTGTGGATTGCTTTTTCAGCTTTAGACTGGTCTCTATCCAGGCCGTTCATTTTTGAATGAACCTCCTGTAAATACTGTGAATGCATTTTAATATTATGTATACTCTCAGCCTTAGCGCCATTAGATTCATGCAGGTACTTTTCCAGCCTTTCTTTAACCTCGCCCTGAAGTTCGTTGATCTGGTTCTTTTTTTGAACTTCTTTTGCAAGTTTTTGTTTTTGAATCTTTTCTTCGTGCTTTCTTACCTTTAAAACCGGGTCAAGAGAAAAATTAAATTTCATAACTCGTACTACTTTTATTTACTGAATTATTTTTTTCAAAGACTCCCAGAGGTTTTCACTGAAGTCTGCTTCATGTAAATCTTGTATCAAAAATGATTCCAAACCCGGATTTTTTTTGACGGCTTCATCAATTTTTGGGTTCGAGCCTTTCACATAAGCACCGATATTGATCAGGTCTTCTGCTTCCCGGTAAGTGGCAAGCAGCTCTCTTGCTTTCATGGCAACGGCCCGCTGTTCATCGCTTATAATCTTCGGCATCACCCTTGAAACACTCTGTAGAATATCAATCGCAGGGTAGTGGTTTCTGTGTGCCAAACGCCGAGAAAGTACGATATGGCCGTCTAAAATCGACCTTACCGCATCGGCAATGGGTTCATTCATATCGTCATTATCAACCAATACGGTATACAATGCAGTAATGCTTCCGGACTTTGTTTTGCCGGCGCGTTCGAGCAGTTTTGGCAGAATAGCAAATACGCTTGGGGTATAGCCTTTTGTGGTAGGCGGCTCTCCCGAAGCAAGCCCAATCTCCCTCTGTGCCATAGCCACACGCGTAACGGAGTCCATCATTAAAAGGACATTTTTTCCTTGGCCACGGAAATATTCTGCAATGGCTGTAGCTGTAAAAGCCCCTTTGATACGGCTCATTGCTGCCATGTCGGATGTTACGGCTACAACAACAGAGCGTGCCAACCCTTCCTCACCGAGTGATTCGGTGATAAATTCCTGTACTTCCCGCCCTCGTTCGCCAACCAGGGCAATCACGTTCACATCGGCATCTGAATGTTTGGCTATCATCCCCAAAAGCACACTTTTGCCTACGCCAGACCCGGCAAAAAGCCCCAGCCTCTGGCCTACGCCCAGTGTATTCAACGTGTCAATTGCCCGGATGCCTGTATACATAACTTCATCTATTTGCTTGCGCTCCAGCGGTGCCGGCGGGGTGTTGTGTACGGGCCTTTGCTGTTTGCACAAAACCGGCCCTAATTTATCAATAGGCTCTGCATCGGCGTTAACCACCCTTCCAAGCAACTCTATGCCAACAGGAATTGAAAGTGTTTGCCCGAGGCTTTCCACAAGGCAGCCAGACTTTATGCCATCAACCCTGTCGTAGGGAATTAAAAAAGTTTGGCCGTTTTTCAGGCCAACAACCTCTGCAGTTACCTTTTTGCCGGTTGTAGTGTGGATGCAGTAGCTTTCCCCGATACTTGCCTCAAGCCCGGTACACTCTACAACAGTGCCTACAACAGATGATATTTTCCCATACCTTTTTGCCTTGAATGGGTTCTTATCCAATTCACTTTTTGCCTGGTTGATATGTTTTGCCAAACTATGGTTATTGCTCATGGCCAATCAGGTATAGATAGGCTTTTCTTAAAATCATTCAGGAGTATTTTGAAATTCCGGACAACTTTTGCCTGGCCATTTTCCAAAATAAACTCGCCTGGTTTGCATGAGTCTTTCACCTGAACTTTTACAGTCAGTTCATCATTATACTGTTTTACCAGTTTTTTGGTTAAGGCTGCATCAACTTCGTTTATATACAGAACCGGTTTGGTTTCATGGCCCATCTTTTGCAGCACTTCATGTAATTCATTTTCAAGTTTTTCCACCACTCTGCTATCCCGGGCTGGTTTGGCTCCAATTATTTTCTCAGTAATGTCAAACACAAGTCCCATCAAATATGGTATAAGGCTTTCCTGTGTTTCCAGCCACTGCTGGTGTGATTTATTGAAAGCTTTCTCAAGCTCAATTATTTTTTCGTCTAATTCGGCGGTTGCTTCTTCAAAACCTTCTTTTCTTCCATCTTTAAACCCATTTTGATAAGCATCTTCACGGACTTTTTTTAATTTTTCTTTCCACTGGCTTTCCCGCTCATGCAGAAGTTCTTCTGCCTCAGCTAACTTTTTCTCTGCTTCCATATTATCTTTTTGAGGCTCAGCCTCCTCAAAAATCATTTGGTAGTTTAGCCGTGTTATATCTTTGCTGTTCAAAGCACTGCCCTCGCTGTTTATAAAATCCACTTATTATATATGCAGTTTATTCAACGATCTCTTCCTCATCCATTTTCCGGGTAGTAATAAGGCCGTTTTCCTCAAGCTCTTTAATCTTTTTGATGATGCGCTGTTGTGCTTCTTTCACGTCTTTTAGCGGTACTGGGCCCAGTGCATCCATATCTTCCTGCAGCATGGCCGAAGCTCTTTGCGACATATTTCCGAGGAATTTTTCGGTCAGCTCCTGGCCAACACCCTTCAGGCCCATAACAAGGTCTGTTTTTTCCATTTCGTTAATTATTAACTGAACCGTCCTGTCATCAAAATGAATAATATCTTCGAATAAGAACATCTGCTCTTTAATATCGCTTGCCATTTGCGGGTCTCTCTGGCCAATTATATCAAGCACATGCCGTTCAACCGAAATATCCGCTTCATTTAAAATTTGAGCCACAGTAGCCGTACCGCTCTTCACACGGTCTCCCATTGTATCCATACCTCCTAAGTGTTCTTTAATGACTTCTTCAATCTCCTGGATAACCTCTGCTGAAATTTTTTCCATCGAAGCCAGCCTGTAGATAATATCTGCCTGCATATCTTCAGGTATGTAACTCAATATTTCTGCTGACTTATCCGTATGGAGCTGTGAAAAAATTAAAGCGGCAACCTGCGGGTGTTCATTCTGTATAAAACTTGCTATTTGGGTTATTTTTGTCTCCTGGAAATCGTCAAATACATTACTTCCCGAATGTGCTTTTAATTTTTTGAGCATTTGTTCTGATTTGGCATTACCCCCCAATTCACTCAGAAGCTCTTCAGCGTATTCCACACCGCCCTCAAGTATGAAACGTTTGGCCTCCATCAACTGGTAGTACTCTTTCAAAATCGCATCAACCACTTCCGGTTTTACGTTTCTCATTTTTGCCACTTCCAGTGTAATAGCCTCAATTTCTGACTGTTTTAATGATTTAAGCATTTCTGAGGATGCTTTTGTACCCACGGTTATCACAAAAACCGCAGCTTTTTGGGCACCTGTAAGCTGGCTTACATCATCAATAACACCCTGTTTTTTTCGTTTTACTGCCATATTTTTATTACTATTTAATCTTCATCGGAAGTCATAATTGCACGCATTACCTGAGCGGCTTCCAGCGGTTTCAGCTCCACATAATCTTTGATCTCTTCCATCACATAGGTTTTTTCCTGGAGCTGTTTTCGTGCTTTTCCACTCAGTTTTTTATCAATAAAATCTTCGCCTTCCTCTTCATCATCGCCTTCCCCGTCATCTTCATACATTGATACAGGCACTTTTTGATAGTCATCAGCCGGTAATTTCATCAGGAATTGGGTATCGCCTGCCATCAGCCGTTTTCGGATGCTGTAGATTAGTGCGATAATCGTAAGAAATGTTATGGCTATAATGGCCCATCGTAATATATCGTACCATTGCAAAGGCTGCTGGGTGTAGAAACCGTCAACATCAATAGCTGTCGGGTCAAAAAATTCAAGCTGTGTTACCGTTAGTTCATCCCCTCTTCCCGGCTGTATTCCAAGCGCAACCCTGACCACCTCGCGAAACTCATTTACTTCTTCTTGTGTGTACGGTATACTTGTTAACACCATCTCACCCTGTTCATTTTCTTCTAAAACCTGCTTATGGTTTAGAAGCACCGATGCTGAAATACGCCTGATTTCACCCTGCGATTTTTCATAAATTTCCCTCGTTTTGTTCACCTCGTAATTTCGTGTTTGTATGGCAGATTCATCGTTTCTGTTATTAACCACGACGGTTTCCCCCCTTCTGTCTATAGGGGTAAACTCATCAAAGGGTACTTGTTGAGATGATTCATCTGACGAAGTTTCTGTCCTCCTCTCTTCAGAAATAATGGTTCGGCTGTCAGGGTCAATCAGGTCTGATTCACGGATTAACCTGTCAAAATCGTGCTCAACCGAAACCCTTAACAAACTGTTGCCAGGGCCAAGGGCACGGTCGAGCATGGTTTGCGCACGTTCTGTTAAATACGATTCAACCCCCTGCCTTAACTGTATTTGCATCGGCCCTGAAGCAAGTCCATCTTGTGAATTTAAACCATCTGTAAGCCTGTTGCCAGCCTGGTCAAGTACAACCACAGCATCAAGTTCCAGGCCTTCAACACTTCCTGCAATGAGTGATGTTATCCCCTTAACTTGTTCGTTATTTAATTGAGTGCCCCTTTTTAAATTTAATATAACCGAGGCAGTAGCCTGTACGGAAGATTGCTGAAACGGCGTTCTTTCAGGCAATACAAGGTGTATCCTGGAAAATTCTACCTGTTCAAGGCTGTTTATCGACCTGGCTAATTCCCCCTCCAATGCCCTCTTTTTGTTTACTTGCTGCATGAAATCCGTCATCCCCAGGGTATTTTCATCAAACAGTTCGTACCCTTTAACATCCGAACGCACTACACCTGTTGATGCCATTCTGAGCCGTAATTCATGAACTTTTTCTGTTGGCACGTAAACCGAACGGCCATCGTTTTCAAGCCTGTAACGAATTCCCTGCTCTTCGAGCTCCTCTATAACTTCAGTAGCCGTTTCCGCATGCATGGAGCCAAATAAAAGTGTATAATCCGGTTTTAATGCCCAATAGAACAACATACCTACAAACAGGGCAATAACCAGTACCAGCCCAGCGAACATGCTTCTCTGAGCCATGCTGAGAGGGCCAAAAAACTCCTGAAATCTCTCTGAAAAAGTCCCCATTTATATCTCCTAAATCTGCATTCTGCTTAATTCGTGATAAGCCTCAATAGCCTTATTTCGAATCTCAACCATCATCTGAAAACTAAGCTGGGCCCGTTGCATGGAAATCATCACATCATGGACATTATCTGTTTTTCCCGAGATAAAATCTTCTACTTTTTGATCAGAAGTTTTCATTGCTTCATCCACACTGCCCACTGCCCTGGAGAGCAGGCCGGCAAATGATTCTTCCGGGGCGCCTGGCCTAACCCCGCCCTGGCGCGGGGCAATTTCCACATCCTGAAGCGGCTGCAAGCCTCTCAATTCAATAGGGTCCATAATTATTTATTTTAAATGTTAAGGCGTTTGTTAAATCCGTTTGTCAATATTCATGCCGCGGCTGTAAAAGCTGCTTTTCTCTATTTTGCCCTGGTTTGTATAATTTTCGATAGGTTTCGAAGCAGCAAATTTTTTATTGATCATTGCAGATTCATCATCAGACAATTTTGGGGGGGCCGGTGAAGATGCCGCTTTTCTAAGGGCACTGTTTTGGACAATCTTTTCGGCCTGTTGCAGATAAATGGACTGAATATTCATCTTCTATATTTCTAATGCTCGTTTAATGATTTCTTTTTCTGCCTCAATACTGCTCAGGTTGGCTTCGTACAGCCTGTTTGCACTTACTAACTGGGCCATCTCACGGATGAGGTCTATATCCGGGTAGCGAACCATTCCGTTTTCATCAGCGTCAGGGTGGTTTGGGTCGTACTCGTACCGAAACTTGTCTTGCTCGGTAATTTCTATGGCAGGGCCCAGGCTGTTCATGTCTGGGTTATTTCCCGCCCTCAACGTTGAACCGGGTGATAAAATATGGTTCGGGTTGGTTGTTTTCAGTGATGAGACACTCTCAAGCAATACTTTTTTAAAGTTATTTCGGGCAGGCTCGGATGTTTGAACCGTTTGCGGGCGATACACATCTGCGCCCCCCTGGGGAGATGATGTTTGTGCATTCGCAATATTCCTTGAAGCAACAGAAATTTTTTCCCTCTGTACTGCAAGGCCTTGCGAGGCAGTTTGAAATGTGGAAAACATTCTACCGGGTAGCATAGTCAGTTCTTATTTAAATTATCTGTTTACTCCTGTAATGCCTGTACGCAGCATTTCAAAATGATGGCGAAGCGACCTTGTTACAAGGTTCACCCGAATTTGAGTGTCTGCCATTTCAATCAATTCATCTTCAAGTATAATTTCTTCATTGTTTTCAACTATACTCGGTGTTACCTCTTTCATCGCATTTGGCCCGCCGGATGCCTGAACCCTTTGCAGTTCATCTTCAAACCGCACTTCATGTTTTTTGAAACCGGGAGTATCAATATTTGCAATATTTGCCGATGTAATTCGGTGGCGAAGCGAGTAGGTATCCATCGCCCTGGCCATAAGCTGGCTTAGGTTGCTGTCAATAAATTTCATTGGCATTATATAATTGTGTCAGTAACCGGGCATCTTCAGTCAACGCTGTTATTTCTGCTGCCCTTATTTCAATATTTCATATCTGCAATAGTTGTGCCATAACAATAGAAGCCCATTTCAAACACTCTATAACGGCTGTAAGGCAGCAACTCCATGGGCTTTTCAAAAAAATTGAGGAAAATATTTATTCCGCTTTCAGGCAAATTTTTCCAAACCGAAGTTTTTGCCCGTTTAGCTATTAAGTGATTTGGCCTTTGTGCTGATAATAAAGGCATAGCCAACATTTATTTGATGCATTACACCAAAACCAACTCACTAAATACGCTACTATGGAAGCTTTTAAACAAGAATGTTCAATTGATGAATCTCTTTCGGGCCTTGAAGTTTTAATATCAGGCTGCCCTCACCCCATCTTTATAATTTCTTCAGTTACCCAAACAGTTGTTACAAGTAACCTAAAAGCTTCACACACCGGACAAAAAACCCATATTGGCAAACATATAGGCAAGGTTCTGTTTAACTATTTCCCAGACGGCCCTGATGAAACGGTTTATTTCCAAAACTCCTGGTTCACTGTTGAAAAAAAACCATTTATTTTCCACAACAATGATTACACAAAAGTTACATTGAAAGAACTCTCTTATAAGCCCAGTGAAGAAACCCTTGAAACAACCCAAAACCTCATTGCAATGTTATTGCACCGTTTTCGGTCGCCTTTGACAGCTATTCAGGGGTATTCGGAGATTATGTCTATTCAAACGTCCAAAAAAAACCAGCAGAAGTACCTGGAAAATATTAACAAAGGTATTCAGAGCATTTCTGGCATCCTCGATGAGTTTGAATCGTTGCTGGTACAGGATGATGGCGGGCAACAATCAATGACAACATTTCGCTCATTATTCAGTGAGTTAATGGATAGCCAGCCTGATGATGCTTCAAGAAACCGGATACGTTTAAGTGCCCCGGGCAATACGGCAATTATCGGGTGCAGAAAAAAACTGCTGAAAGTATTGTCGTTATTAACCGATAACGCAATCAGCCATTCGGTTGATGAAAACAGCCCCGTTTTGATCTCAGTAAAAACACCGCACAGTATTGAGATATCGAACCGCGGCAAAGCAATTGCCAGCGAGGATACTAAGTCTGTCTTTATGCCTTTCATAACATCCCGGGCAGACAAAACAGGGGTTGGCCTGGCTTTGGCCCAGTTACTTGCACATAAAATGGGCGCTACCATCCATTTAAAATCGGGCGAAGAAGGGAATATTGCCTTCGTATTAAACCTTTCCCCAAGATATATGGCTGTGATGGCTGGTTAAAATGCCAACTTGAGGATTACCCTTTTTTGTAATAAACCCCTTTTCTCAATTTCCTGAGAAAACTGTTTTTAAGGTAAGCCGACAAATACCGGTTTGCAGTCCGTTTTGGAATAGAGATTCTTGAGGCTATATCAAGGGCCTGGGAAGTATCAAAAATGATTGGGAGCAAACTATAAAACCTGTGGTACCTGTCGCCTTTTACATCTTCTTGCATGGCCGGTAAATTTTGATAAATCCTGACGGCATGTTTCATCAACGTATCAATCAGCCATAACGAAGCTGCCAAATCTTCATCCCGTGTTTTTACACTTTCGGCCTTTTCAATGTTTATGCCTTCCTGGGCCGACCGGATCAAACGAAAAACCGATGCAAGTTTCAGCACATAAATGGATGAGTTTCGGATCATTCCGTTTAGCGGCTGCATTAACCCGAGGTCTTCAATAATGGCTGTTTTTTCCCGAAATGTTTCATCTATCATCTGCCAGTGCGAATCTTCGAGCTCAACGTGCAGCGAATTTGCCCGGTTTTCGCACATGGTATATAAATGGTACATCACACCAGACAGAGTGCTGATATCCTCCGCTAACTGCTGTATTTCGGCGGTTGGGCGAATGCTTTCCCAGCCTGAACTGTTATCATGCAGGTAAAACAGGTAATTTGTTAAATGCTGTTCACCGAATAGCTCAGACGCTTTTTTTATATCATCCAGTGTACCGCTAATAGAGATGCAGGCTGACGGGGTAATGATAAAGCTTTCATCGTATTCTGTGTGAAGCCGGGCCAGCCTCTCCCTAAAACTATTTTCTACAATTTCACTATAAATTTTGCTTCGCAGCAAATCTTTGTTTGAGAACAGTCCCTGTATTTCATCAACTATCAAAACTTTGCCTTTATTTGCTGCCAGTTTTTTGTTGAGTAATTTAAAATCTGCCAAAGATGAAGCTGCCGGGCTTTTCAGGTTTGAATTTCCTTTAAGGGTTTGCTTATTCAGTTCCGTTGCCAGCCCAATTGCTTTTCGGGCATATTTATTCACGGTGCCATTTGGGTTGAGCACAAAGCTTTTCATCGACGGGCTGAATATACCATCAGCATGTTCAAACCGTACACCGGTAAGGTGAAATGCTAATACTGGCAGCGAAAATAACAGGAACGTATCTTTGTCACGCTGGCCTTCAATATTGCTGCAACAGTTTCTAAGCAATTCCGGCATGTTCCGGTAGGCTTCATCCGGGATAACAGGCGTATTCGAAATGTATTGGGGAGATTCCGGTTTCAGGCCAAATTCCAGCCGCAAATCATTGATCTCATCCTGAATGGCTTTATAGTTAGAGAGCAAAACCGATGGGTGAAGGTTAACCCTCCCTCCCTCCAATAATTCAAGTTGGTTTTGGGTAAAAACTCCATTTAGGTTTTCAAGGGTTTTATTCTTTCGGGCTTCCCAAAAAGCCAGGGCTTCCAGGTATACTACATTATCGCCCCTTAACGCCTCCTTTTGAATAAGTTTCGGGCCGGTTTTTTGCCATATACGGATTTCTTCATCCGAAAAATTTTCAGGTGGCAGGGGTAACTGTGTGATAATTTCTGAAGTCATTTACTATGCATCTGCAGGCTTTACAAAAATGTGTTTTCTATCATAAGTTGAAAACTCTAAAGCCGTTGTTAAACATAAACTGCACCGTAAATTACAGGAAGCTGATAAGAAAGCTAAATTTTATCTATTTATATTCAAAAAAAGGCCCTTCAAAAGCATTCATTACACTGCTACCGCATAGATTTTTCAGGTTTTTGCTACCGCCTCTTACTGTTTTTTTCTGAAACTGAATGAAAAATTTATCCCCCTTTGCAGTACCTGGTACAGTAAACCCGGTATCAATTTTCAAAATAATTTACTGGTATCAGCCTTGGGCCGATGTTTTATAATTTCGCTGAAATTAGCCGCTTCTGAGATAAGCTTTATACAATACTTTATCAAAAAATTCTCTCTTCATTCCATGTTTATAGCCAGCGTGGTTTTCGAGGAACCGGTTTGTTTACTGAAGCTAAATTTACCCTGAAAGTTGAAGTATATTTCGCCAATTTACCTGTCCATCCTGAAACACTTCGCAACGGCGGGCAACTGAACATGATATCCAAAAAAATTGATGTAAATTTTATTTGTCTGCTCAAAGTTCACATACGCCATCCTGCAATACAACCGGCTACTCAACAAGTTCTGGTTTAGCATGAACTTCTTTCTGTACATTAAACAGAACTTTATGGACATCTACTATCATTTTCACGGAATCTTTCACCTTACCGAGGGCTGATAAAAATTCATTTTCTCCCATTACGCCCACTTCGGGCACTTCTTCAAACTGGCCGGTTTCTATATCAGCTACTTCTGAAACTTTATCAACCACGACTCCCATTTGAAACTTCTCCTCCTGGATAACAATGATGCATGTTTCTTCAGTATCTTCCACGCTTTCCAGGTTAAAACGGGCCCGCAAGCTCATTACCGGAATTATTTTCCCCCTCAAATTAATAACCCCACGGATGTATTCAGGCATTTTAGGGACAGGTGTGATCGGCATAAGGCCAATGATTTCCTGAACCTTTAGTATTTCAATTGCATATTCTTCATTTCCAAGAAAAAAGCTTAAGAATTTTCCACCTTCAATCAATACTTCCTTCTTCTCATGCTCCTGAACTAATGTTTCTGAGTTTGCCATTTTATTCAGATATTAAATTTTTTAATTACAGACTTATTATAGATTGCAAAGCACTTGAATTATAAGGCTTTGCAGCCTTTTATATTCTTATCGGTTAAACTGATGAAAGCTTAACCATTTTTGATACAAATATTTTCAGTTAACTAAAGCCATAATCAAGTAGGAAGATAGGGATTAATTCCATGCCTGTCCTCTCACACCACCGTACGTACCGATCTGGTATACGGCGGTTCACTGCTTTACTACTTCGGTTTCCGCATGGTGCACATATCGGCTCTACTCTGTTCGGTTACCTTCAGATTCTGTCATATTCTCACCGAATCAGTCCCAACCATTAACATCGGGATTGGCTGTCTTAATACCTGCTATGTAACCAAAACAACTCGTTAGTATGCAATGTTCAGTCCTTCCCACACCAATCACGTGGTACTATTACCTCGGCTGACGTCTGGCCGAGAACGGCCTGATCTCCCCGGGTAAGGGCAAAACCTGTTACTCCACTTATCCGCCACATTTACGCCTGCAGGATTCCGGATAACCATTGGACTTCACCTTGTTTGGCAGACTTATCCTCCTGCATCGCCTTCATATGTGGTTCCTGTTCCTCGGATCAGAGCGTTGCCTTAAGCTTCCTTCAGATCCCATCTTGCGATGGACACCCTTGCTCTCGGCTAACACTTTCCATTATCAGGACGTGTTCGGGACTTTCACCCTAAAGATTCTGCGCCATGCCGGGCCGCACAAAAAAAGCACTTCGAATTTTTACATTCGAAGTGCTAAATAGTTTATTTTTTAGTCGTCGAGCCTGAAGGTTACAGGTAATGAAAATTGAACATTTACTGCCTCTCCATTCAGTATCCCCGGTGTAAACCTTACTTGCTGAAGTGCTTCTATTGCAGCTTCGCCACATCCACCGCCTATATCTCGCAGAACAACAGCATCTCTTGGAAACCCTTCTTTATCCACGATAAACTGAAGAAACACCCTGCCTTCAATACCAGCATTTACAGCCCGTGCCGGATAATTGATATTTTTGTATAATTCAGGCAGGCCGCCAATAATCTCCGGCATTTCATCCACTACCGTATGAACATCAGTTGTATCTGCTTCCATAACAAACCATTTATAGTCAAAAATGTATGTATTAGCATTTACATTTAATGCCGTGGACGAAGCCATAATGAAACTGGCGATTATTCCAAAAATTACGCTTTTCTTATTGCGCCTGGTTTTCGTTGATTTAATTACGTATTTCATTTTATTGCCTTGCTTTGTTTATTTGTTTGTTGATTATTTTATCGTGATTTAATTTAGCTGCTGCATTATAACTGAACCTTGGTTAGTGCCTTAAAAAACTGTTTACATTACCGCATCAAGACCTTCTAATTGCTTTTTTCTTGGCCTAACCTGCTGCCTGCGCTTCAAATTTTGTTTCATTTGCTGTTGATGTGATGGCTCAGCATCATTTCGATGAACTTTTCTTTTTGTAGGCCTTTGGTTCTGCTGGTTGGCTCTAATTTTCATGTGATGGCCATGATTTTGCCCAGCCAAAGTGTTTAACGTTTCCACGATTTTCATAAGTTCGGCTGCCTGGGAAGAGAGCTCTTCTGCCGCGCTTGCCGATTCTTCAGAGTTTGATGCATTGTTTTGCACCACCCGGTCCATCTCTTGCACTGCAACTCCCATTTCGCTAATCCCGGTTTCTTGTTCTTTTGAAGCTGCAGCAATTTCAACAATAAGGGTGCTAACATTCATAGAACTGTTGGCAATACTGTCCAAATTTTCAGAAACTTCTCCGGCAACCTGGGCGCCTTTTTCCGAATTCTCCTGGGCACCCTCTATCAGCTGCGTTGTATTTTGAGCAGCTTCTGCACTCCGCTGTGCTAAATTCCGGACTTCTTCTGCCACCACGGCAAACCCTTTACCAGCCTCCCCGGCACGGGCCGCCTCAACCGCGGCATTCAAAGCCAACAAATTGGTCTGAAAAGCGATATCATCAATGCTCTTTACAATTTTTGTAGTTTCAAGCGATGATTTTTTGATCTCTTCCATTGTCTTTTCAAGTCGTTTCATTGACTTTACGCCATTTTCAACCAACATTTTCGCTTCGCCCATCGCAAGTTCAGCTTGTGAAGCATTTTCGGCTGTCTGTTTTGTTTGTGATGATATTTCTTCCAGTGATGAGGTTGTTTGCTGTAAACTTGCTGCCTGTTCGCTTGAACTTTCAGCCAATTCCTGGCTCGAAACTGAAAGCTGTGATGACGATTCCCCAACCTGTTCAGCGCCTCCTGTAAGCCTTCCAATTACATCACCCAGAACCCGGTTAATAGAGCGGCCAAATAAAAAGCCCATCAGCAGCCCGCCTACAACAGCCGCAACCACTGCTAAGCCAACAATCAGAATAAACCTGTTAACTGCACGGTTTGTTCTATCACCCTGGCCAACGGCAAGCTCTTCTGCCGTTTCGGAAATGGCTGTCGTATGGCCAATTACCCTGTCAAATTCCACTAACCTGCGGCCTTCAATTTCATTTACACGGTTCCTTGCATCAATCATAGCCCTTACTACTTCCGCATTGTCATTTAACGTGGCAAGTGCTATATGCAAAAACATCTCCACTTCACCGGAGCCTGCCCTGTCCAGAAGGCTGCCTAAAGAGGCCCTTATATCAGTTATACGCTCGCCGATTTCATGTAAACCGGATACATTTTGTGTTGCCTCTGCCTGCCACAGGTCTCTTAAAGCAAGGCTGTTTGCCGTCAATATCTGTTCGCCTTCTATGGTTCTATCGCCAGATGTTTCTATTTCCAGGTATTCCCTCATACTTTGATAAAACTCATCTGATGAAGTTTCAGCTTGCTGCATGTAGTTCCTCAGCTCCCGGCTGGCCTGGTTAAAGCTTTCCATTTCCTGCCGATATCCTGACAAATCCCTTTCAAACCCAGAAATAGATTCTGCTAGATGGGCTAAATTATATTCATTGGCTAAGGAATTCAGCGGGTATATCAATTCATTTGCACGGTTTAACAGCAGTTCGGCCCGTTCATAATGTTCATCGTCTTTTGTAAACCCAAAAAGCACCAATTCGTGCCCGGATTCCACAATACTTTCTTGAATTTCTTCAGCTACTATCAATTCGTTCAAATGTGCATTTACAAGCACATCAGAATTGCCCCGTATCGTTAGCAGTGCTACAATTGATATTACGCCAAGGATAAAGGTCAACGCTGCACCTCCTGCAGCAAGCATTATTATCCGTTTACCTATAGTCCATGTACCCTCACCCGAATTGCCGGAAATTTCACGCATTCCCCGAAAGAATTCGTTTAGTTTGTTTTTTAATTCCTTCATATTTAGCCTATTTAGATCACAGTTAACCTCACTGTTAGTTTTATCGGCAGGCTCAAGAAAAAATTAAATTTTATTAATAGAAATGTGGCAAAACTGCAAGGTTCTATTATATAACTGCCTGGACTGCCGGTTAAGTTTTTTGCCAAACCACCGATAAACCAGCGATAACTCGTTAATTAATAACTGGGGATAACAACATGGAAACAACACTGGCAGGCTTGAAGAAGGAAGGCAAAACAGTTAAAAAGAAAAAAATAAAGGCTGCGCCAAAAACAAAAAACCGGCCCGTACCTATAGATCGCCAGGCACCGTTTAATATTGATGAACTCTTTTTTTCGGTAACCTGCCCGAAATCTGTTATTACTTTTGCCAACGAGACTTTTATCAGAATCAGCGGATACAGCGAAAAAGAGTTGATGGGGGAATTGCATAAAATTATCCGCCATCCAGACATACCCAGAACTATTTTCAAAGTATTTTGGGATTATCTGCTTCAAAACAAACCTGTTGCAGCATATGTAAAGAACCTGGCAAAAGACGGCTCATACTATTGGGTGATGGCCCTGGCATTTCCGTGCAAATCCGGCTATTTATATGTACGCCTTAAGCCTGAAAGTTCAAATTTTTCCAAAGTGACAGAACTCTATAAAAACTTATTGAAATTCGAAAAGAAACAGGAAACGTCAAGTAATAAAAGAAAACCACTCGAAACTACAGAAAACTATTTGCTTGAGATGTTAGCTGAAATGGGGTTCAGTTCCTATGATGAATTTATGTTGTACTCACTGGAAAAAGAGATGCACAACCGTGAAGAAGCCCTCCACAGGCTTAATAAACACACAAAAACCACTCTTCAAACTCCAACCCATTACAGACAGCTTCAATCTTCACTTGTTACGATGTTAGAAAAGGCAGAAGCCTTAAACCAGATGCATAACACATTGATTGAGCATTCCGATTACTTGTTAAAACTTGCCCGGTCTATCCTTCTGCTCTCTGTAAATGCACAGGTGGGCTCTGCAAAGCTCGATCAAAAACACCTGTTTCTTTCGGTTGTAGCGGAAAAATTAGGGGAACAATCATTCAACGGAGAGAAAAAATTAATCCAAATGCAGGAAGCAGTTTCAAAGTTGAATGGCCTGATAAAAAGCTTAAATTTCAACATCATTATATCGAAGCTGCAAGTTGAAATGAATATCAGCTTTTTAGAAGAATTGGCAGAAAACAAAAAAACAAACAGCCATTTTGCTATTTCACCCGATGAAGCCGTTGAACTGCTAAAAGAGGGGTATATGCCCAAACTTACCGGAATAAAAAATGAAATCAATGAACTCCCTCATCACCTCAGGAAGCTTCGCACAGGTGTATATGAAATAGGAAAATTTCTTCAAACCCTTCGGTTTATCCATGTAACCGGAAAAATTGAAGTCGCCCGGCTGGATGATCACAACAGTTCTTTTGCAACTACATTCAATGAACTGATCCAGCAGGTTGAGTATGCCGAAGAAAAAATGGTTGAGCTTGCAGAGTTTATTGAAGACAATGAAAAGATTGGAAAAATCTTTGCCGACAATAAAATGTCACTCGAAGATTTTCTGTTTGAAGATGGCAGACAGTAGTAATATTGCCTTATTAAAAAATCGTTCGTTTACAGGCAATTTGGGTGTTGAGGAATGCATATCATAACACAATTGTGGTAAAATTAAAACAGCCCCTGAAGTTACTCAGGAGCTGAATATGAGCCTGTTTGGCTTTCTCTTCTTTGTATTAGCCAACGTGGAGTTAGTATTGATTAGAAATCACTGAAATCATCGTCATCCAGCGGGATCAGCTCCCTTGCCTGGCGGCTATTTTTTGGCTTGCCATTGCCGCTGCTTTGCCGCCCTTTGGCATCTTCATTTTTTAAGCCTGTCTTTTGTGAAAAATTATCATTAAACCTTTCTTCTTCATTTTGTTCAAAAGATATAGAGTAGCTCTCCTCATATGAACCATTTCCGTTTGTGGTTTCCATCAGGCCAGAATTATATTTCGAAATGTTTTTATAGCCCGGACCATTATCAGTAAATGAATTGTCAGTGCCTACAATTTCAATCAGCTGTTCAACAACATGATGCAGCTCGGCTGCCTGCGAAGAGAGCTCTTCGGCCGAACTGGCTGTCTCCTCCGAGGCCGAGGCGTTATTCTGTACCACCTTGTCCATCTCCAGCATAACCGAGTTCATCTCCTGGATGCCGTTGGCCTGTTCGCCGGCCGCTGCCGAGATTTCCGTCACCAGCGTATGCACGCCCGATATGCTCTGCTCAATCTTCTTCAGGTTCTCCGATACTTCCAGAACCACGGTACCACCTCGCTCGGAACTCTCCTGCGACTTCTGGATCAACGCTGATGTGTTCTGTGCCGCCTCTGCGCTGCGCTGGGCCAGGCTTCTCACCTCTTCAGCCACCACTGCAAACCCTTTGCCGGCTTCTCCGGCCCGAGCTGCCTCAACCGCCGCATTCAACGCAAGCAAGTTCGTCTGGAAAGCAATATCGTCTATCGTCTTGATTATCTTGGAGGTCTCCATCGAGGCTTCTTTGATCTCCCCCATCGATTGAGTCATCCGTTCCATCGCCTGAACCCCGCTTTCAACCAGCGGGGAAGCCTCTTTCATCGCATGCTCAGCCTGGCCGGCATTTTCAGCCGTTTGTTTGGTTTGTGAGGTCATTTCCTCAAGTGATGATGTGGTTTGTTGCAAACTGGCCGCCTGCTCGCTCGAACTCTCGGCAAGCTCCTGGCTGGATCCGGACAGTTGTACTGATGATGAATCAATATGCTCTGCTCCAGTTTGAAGTGCAGTTATAACCTTACCTAAACTTGTCATGATTTTATTGCTAAACTTCGTAGAAATTAAAATGCCTAAAGTAATAACAATCAGTAACAAAATAAGAGCTGAAACAAATGTATTCCTGATGTTTGCTGAAACAATACCCTCCGCCTGGGCAGTTGGGATACCAACAAATATAATCCCTATCAAATTCTGCCCATCATCAAAAAATGGGTTATATGCCACAAAAAAACGTTCACCAAACAGGTTAGCTTCCCCTACATACATCTGTCCATTTAAGATATCCCGCCTTCCCGGATGTTCTCTGCCAAGCCGGGTGCCTACTGCCCTTTGTCCGCTTTCATCAAGAATATTCGTCGTTACCCTTAGAAAATCATCATGTTCGCTTTTAAAAATGGTAGCCATCGATCCGGTTTCCTCAAAAAAGCGGTCTAACATTGAGAATTCTCCTTCAACAGGCTCTCCATTTTCAGCTGACAAAACACCATCTTGCAGCATTAAACCTCCATATTCGGCGGCAACATACTGTTCAAGAGAATATACATCTCCATGCAATTTTGTGAGTATCAATTCCGATGTTAACTCATTGCCCATTTTGTTTAATGAGTACATTAAAACCCCAAACAAAATGAAACTGGTTGCCAAAACAAGAGATATTGATAAAACCTGAATTTTTCTTTTAAACGTCCATCTGTTGGCCTTGATATTATCTTGATTGCTCATCATAATCCTTTTCATTCATTACTTAATTATCTCATATTTATGTTCAGGCTTTTATACAAAAGGCCTTTAATTACTTTATCGGCTGGCCTTAATACAACTTAACCGAAATATTCAGTTTAAATGGGCTGGCTGGGAATCTTCAACAATTAAATTTATGCAGCCTTCATGATTATTTGAAGCAGGTTAATTAGCTTGTGTCATTCAAATATTGCAGGGAGGGGAACAGTTCCAAAAGCTATTTTAAATAACCACCTTTAATTCCAAGTAAGCCACCGAAGAGGCGTGAAAACCTTGCATGGCAGGAAAGATAGGTCAGGCTAATTTAAACAGTTTTTTAAATTTGGCTGGCCCCAAGTTTTTCTAAAATCCGGGCTTTTAGGTTTTCCGGGGTGAACGGTTTATGGACAAACCCGGCCCCGCATTCAGCAATTGTCCGTATTCTGTTTTCATTGCTCTCGGTTGAAATAATAAGTACAGGAAGATCCCGGGTATCCGGGCGTTCTCTCACTTTTTTCAGCATCTCCATACCATCCATAACCGGCATATTCACATCAATAAATAAAATATCAATCCAGTGTTTTTCCAGAATTTCAAGACCTTCATAGCCATTTCCAGCCTCATATATGGTATCTATATCAATGCCACATAAGTTAATCGTCCGGATGATCATCCTTCTCATCACCGGGCTGTCGTCAACAACCAAAATTGTCAAAGCCATTTCTCTATTTGTTAGTTATGTTTTTAAATGTTGTGCCTGTTTCTTTTTTACATTATTAATTATTGCCCCCGGTATTTTCATCAACGGCAATACCTCGGTAACGGCACCAATTTTATATGCTTCTTTGGGCATTCCGTAAACAACTGACGTAGCCTCATCCTGCCCTATGGTATGGGCTCCATGCTGCTTCATTTCCATCAGCCCTCCGGCACCATCGGCTCCCATTCCCGTTAAAATAACCCCGGTGGCATTTACACCGGCCTCTTTGGCAACAGATTTGAACAGCACATCTACGCTTGGACGGTGGTGATGAACCGGCGGGCCCTGCTTTATTTTTACATAATATTTGGCTCCTCTTTTTTCTACCTGCATATGAAAGTTTCCCGGAGCCAGAAGAACCTTCCCGGATTCTGCCAGATCGCCGTCTTCAGCTTCTTTTACATTGAGTGAACAGATAGAGTCGAGGCGTTCAGCAAAACTTTTTGTAAAAACAGGAGGCATATGCTGCACGATCACAATCCCTGGTAATCCGGATGGAAGCCTGGTTATAACAGCTTCAATCGCTTTTGTGCCACCCGTGGAAGCACCAATGGCAATCAGTTTATTTGTTGTATGAACCAGCAGTGAACCATTCACTTCCGGTGCCTTTTCCCGGGCTACCTGTTTTTCGGTATCGGGTGTTTTATCAAATTTGGCAACAGACGCGGCCCTGACCGCTTTAATTATTTCTCTTGAAATATTTTGAGTGGAATAGGATGACCCCGGTTTACAAATCACATCAATTGCACCCAGCCGGAGTGCATTGAGGGCATTTTCACTGTTTTTCGGGGTAAGTGAACTAACGACCACAACCGGCATCGGATAATGCTTCATCAGTTTAGCCAAAAATGACAGCCCATCCATTCGCGGCATTTCGAGGTCGAGTGTCAGTACATCCGGTTTAAGTTGCAGGATTTTATCTCTGGCAACATATGGGTCCATAGCCGTACCGACAACCTCTATGTCCTCCGGTTTACTTAGTTCGTTTGTCAGCACTTTGCGGACAAGTGCAGAGTCATCTATAACAAGTACTTTAATCATTTCAGATGTCCCCGTTTTCATAGAAGATAGAAATTTCAGCAGTACCTTCATCAAAAAAGATTTCCAGCACCTCCCTGTTCATGCCGGCCGTTTTTTTCTTAAATTGCTGGTTCTGTTTAAGGATTTGCGGCGGTTTTATCAGACATATTTTGCTGTTTCGGGCAAATAACGGTACAGTATTGCCACAAACAATATTTGCAACTTCACACAGTGCAGCTTCTTTATCTGCATCTGTTGCCTCATCTACCCCAAGCATATTTGCGGCTATGGCGTCGTACATTTGTCGGCAAGGTTTTATAACCATCATACCGTTTACAGCACCATCAAATGCCACAACCGCCCTTTTTTGATAATCCGGGCTCTCAGAAACGGCCACTTCACCGGCTTCCCATTCATCAAGCGGAAACATATAGCAGGTGATCTGAAACGTATCGTACGCTATCTTTTTAATTTCATCTTTTATATTCTCGGGCATATCAGTTTCCAGTAGTTTTTACAATTTCCTTTTCAAGCAAATCCTTTGTAAAAGGTTTGTGTACAAAACCAAGCCCTTTACGGACGATGGCATCAATCCTTTTTTCATCATTTTCCATAGAAACAACAATTGCCGGAATATCTTTGTATGCGGGGTGGTCCCGGGCAAATTCCAGCATTTCAATCCCATCCATGACGGGCATATATATATCAACAAGCATTACATCAACCTGGTTTTTTTCCAAAACCATGATTCCCACCTCCCCGTTTTCAGCTTCATAAATTTCACCCAGCTCAATATCACTTTCTTGCAATACTTTTTTAATCATGATTCGCGCTACTGGTTCATCTTCGACAATCAGAAAATTTCTTTTCATAACTTTGCTACTCAATTTGCAAGGTTTATTGGTGTATCATTTAGTTATCGTTCATTCAGGCTAAAATTTAAATGGGTTTAACCAGGCCTCTGGCAATTTTTAATATTTCTTCTCTCAGTATCTCAGGGGTAAATGGTTTATGCACAAACCCGGCACCAAGGCCCGATAGTGTTTTTTTCCGGCCTTCATTACTTTCTGCGGAAACAATTAAAACAGGCATATTGGCGAGGGAGGAGTCATTTTTCACCTGATAAATCAACTCCATCCCATCCATTACCGGCATATTTACATCTAATACCAGGAGGTCATAACCATTTTTCTTCAGCTTAATTAAACCGGATTTGCCATTATCAGCAGTATCCACAATATCCATATGAATATTTGCCAGCTGAAGTGTCCTGCGGATAACTGCCTGCATTACTTTGCAATCATCTACAATTAATATCTTTAATTTTTTTACCATTTTGTTTGGGGTTTACATTGGCAATTATTTATGAAAACCTGGCACGCTTTAGGCCATTATATCCATTTTGTATATCTACCTGGATGTTTACCGGTTTTTTATTAATGGTTACCACGCCATCAGAAATCCGCAAAGACATGGTTCTCGCTTTGTTTCCTCCAACATCCTGATAGTCAATCATAAACCCGTTTTTCCAAAGCAATTTTCTTAACGTAGTAAAATTTCGGCTGCCAATTTTAAAGTAATCGTCTTTTCCGTTTTGTTTCATGCTGGCCCCTCCGGCAACAAAAATTCTCATGTTGCCCTTAACGGCCCCATAATCGTAGCAAGCCATTAATAATTTTGAAAAACCGGTATCTATGTACATTTCCGGTTTTAACCGTGCTTTTTCAGGGTCGGCTTTCGACAATGGCAACATTACATGCAATAACCCACCCACTTTAATTACCGGGTCATAAATTGCAATGCCCAGGCAGCTCCCGAGTGCATAGGTAATGATGGTTTCATCCGGATTACCAGAGGCCCGCATATCACTTACACCTACTATTGTTTTCATGAGCTGCTGTTAAACTTTTTTTTGATAAACTGCCGGCCGTACATTTACAAACCCTATGTCTTTTCCGTTAATGCTTTCTGAATGTCCGAGAAACAGATAACCTCCGAGTTCAAGCTGGTTATAGAACCTGGACACAAGCCTGTTTTGTGTTTCCCTGTCGAAATATATCATCACATTTCTGCACATAATTACATGAAAAAGGTGTTTAAACGGCCATTCTGCTTTGAGGTTAAGTCGGCCGTAGGTAATCATCTTTCTTATGTTTTCATGTATTTTAAATAAGCCGGCTTCTTGTTCCCTGAAATACCGCTTGCGTAAAAAACCGGGAATACCATCCATTTTCTCTTCGTTGTAAACCCCTTTTTTGGCCCTTAAAAGCATATCACGTGACAAGTCCGTAGCCAGGATTTTAACCGGGGTTTTATTTGAATTGAACTGTTCAAACAGTGTAATTGCCATGGTTACCGGTTCTTCGCCTGATGAGCACCCCGCAGACCACCAACGGACATTTCTGCCTTTCATATTCGGGATTATTTCATCACGCATATAGCCATAATGCTGAGCTTCCCGGAAAAAACTCGTTTTATTAGTTGTTAATACATCAACAAAGGAATAGAACTCACCGTCAATTGTATTACTTTCTACTATATCCAGGTATTCTTTGAAATTAGATAATCCAAGTTTTCTAATCCGCTTCATCAGCCTTGCCCTTACAAGTGCTTGTTTTCCGTCATGCAAATTTATGCCACTGTAATCATAAATAATCTGGCGAACTCTCTCGAAATCGTTCTTTTCCAAATCGAGTTGTTTTAAATAATAATGATTCTCTTTTACACCTTTCATCCTTTTGCTTCCAAATTATTTAAAACATTTTTGTACTCGTCATTCTTTAATACAAACCGGTTAATGATTGTCCTGTGCACGGCAGCACATCTGCATTCATCTTGACACCTGTTAAATAGTTACTAACATTTAAAAAACTTAATCACTCAATAGTAACTGCCCTTAATTTTTCCCGATTGCCGAGGTATCCAGTATGAGTCCAACCCGGCCGTCACCCAAAATAGCCCCGCCCGATATATGCGGCATTTGAACATTTATATTTATTGATTTACCCACAAGCTGCTGCTGGCCAATAACTTCGTCCACAAGTAGGGCAAATTTTTTATTGTTGCTGTCTATTACAAGCAACGTTGACTCCAGGATATTCTCTTTTGACCCATTTATGCCGAATAATTGATGCAGGCGGATTACCGGTACAGATTTACCACGGAAATTTACTTGTTCCGAGTTGCCCATAATTGTAAAAAGGTGGTGCTCTTCCGGGCGGAATGTCATGTCAATATTGATAGTGGGGATGATAAACCGCTGGTCGCCAATCCGCACCAGCATCCCATCGGTAATAGCCAGGGTAAATGGCAATTCAAGGGAAATTCTTGTCCCTTTGCCAAGCTGTGATTTTACATCAACTTTCCCCTGAAGCTGTTCAATTGAGCGCCTCACCACATCCATCCCGACACCCCTTCCTGATAGGTCGGTAACCTCGTCAACCGAAGAAAAGCCGGGCAGGAAAATCAGGTTATAAATTTCGTTGTCGGACAGTTTTCTATCAGAATCAACCAGCCCTTTTTCTATGCCTTTGTTCAGAATTTTCTCTTTGTCAATCCCTTTGCCGTCATCTTCAATTTCAATAACAACCTTGCCGCCTTCCTGGTAAGCACGCAGCCAAACATTCGCTGTTGGGGTTTTATCTGATGCTGCCCTTTCTTCCGACTTTTCAATACCGTGGTCGATGGCATTTCGCAACAGGTGGACCAGCGGTTCGCTGATAATATCCACCATATTTCTGTCTATCTCGGTATCACTGCCAACACTATTGAATTTTATCTGTTTGCCTGCCTTTCTGGCCAAATCCCTCACCAACCTGTTCATGCGGTTAAATGTCGCTTTAAGCGGAACCATCCTAAGAGTTAAACTTGCATCCTGCAATTCCCTTATAATTTTCGTAGTGTGGTTTAGCTTCTTCATCAACTCAGCTTCTTTCGCAATGTTACCATCCTGAGCAACCACCGAATGTGCAATTACAAGTTCGCCAACCATATCTATCAGACGGTCTAACCGGCCTATATTTACACGGACTGTGGAATCTTCATCCTGTTTCTTTTTGCCTGTTTGCTGAACCCCGTTATTCATTTTTGGCGAGGAATCACCACCGCTGGGTTTCTGTTCTAAAGCAGCCTTTTCAGGGGCATCTGGGGATGGTAAATAATCCTCTGTTTCCTCAAAGCCCCCTTCCTGTTTTATGGCTTCAGCTGAACTTATACCCTCTTCACAAATAATATGCAGGATCCGCATTATTTTGTGGTACGCGGGTGTTGTTGGAAGCAAATCACCACCGGTTGCATTTTCAACTGTTTGTAACAGCTTTTTTAGGATATCAATTGACCTCAGGCTGATATCTGCACACGCTTTGTCAAATGGCATATCACCATCTCTAACTTTGCTCAAAAGTGTTTCAGCATGATGTGTAAAATCAGAAATCGGGTCGAGCCCCATAAAAGCGGATGTTCCTTTAATTGTATGGAAAGCCCTGAATATCGTGTTGACAAGCTCTTCATTATCCGGTGATTCTTCAAGACCGAGCAGGGCCACTTCTGCTGTTTCAATCAGGTCAGTGCATTCGGTGATAAATTCCCCCAGCATCTCAATTTCAATATCCAGGGGGATGACAAAATGTTCTTTTTCTTCCGAATCAGCTTGCTGGCTGCAGGTGTCTTCCGCATCCAGCCAATTGCCATCTTCTTCGGCTTGCATTGCAGCTTCAACCTTCCCCGAAATAGATGCAAGGCAGTTGTCGTTAAATTTTATACTGCCTTCAATAATGCCATTTATTATTGCTTTCACTTCATTAATATGATTCAACACATTTTCATTATATGAATCATCAAGTGCCCCTGTTATGGCAGTAATATGGTTTAACTCGTCAACTGTTGAGCCACTATCAATATTAATAATTTCTGAGGCAAGGTCGTTAAGGCTGTAGGTTTTTTTAGGGGCGGCGGTTACTCCCGTTTCACCATCAGTGCTTGGTTTCGCATCCGGGATTTCATCCAAATCAACAACTTTGTCTGCCGATTCTCCCTCGCCTGATAATGCCTGTTCCATTATTTCACAAGACCTCTCGAAATCCTCTACAGGCATATCACCTTTATTAAGCAAATATTCACGTACAGTGTTCACAGAGTGCATGGTCGCATTCTTAACACTTATAAAGAATTCATCTTTTTCATAGAGGTGAATCATGCCTTTCCAGGCAAGATCCATTAACTTTTTGAGCTGAACACCAGTTTCCTTTAATTCGTCTGCGATCTCTTCAAATTTTGCACCTGCAACCATAACGCCTTCGCGGTCGTTGGGCCAAACATCCGCCAGTTCCCGAATAATATCCCCTAATTTCTCAACATATTTTACTTTATCATCAAACATTGTGCCGGCCTTTTTGTTTATTTTGATTCACTGAGTGCCATATTAATCCAAAAATCACCGTTTGGTCCCGTAAACTTCATTTTTTTCGTTGGTGGTTTGTTGGGCATAAAGAGTGTAAGGTCACTCCCTCTGGTAGCTGTTGGCAGTGAGGATTGTCCGCGAAATCCAATTTTTTCAATATTCGCAGCTACTTCACCAGCAAGGATATTAGATATTTCACCGACCAAATCCCCCATGTCTTCACTTTCGAATGGTAGTTGCATCCCAATAAACACCTCCGACAGCGCCATGGCTGTTTCTTTAGGAAGGGCAAGCATCAGAGATAAAGTGTGTTCGGGATTAAATACCGCTATATTTCCGATCATGCCATTCAGCGGGCCATCCGGAGTTTCATTTTCCTGATAAAGAGGTGGTTCTCCCAAAATCGATTCGAAGGTATTGATTACCGACTCTTTAACAAGTTCAATTATTTCATCAGGAATAGTCCTCGAAGCCAATAGTTTTTTAGTCATTGATATGTTTCATTTTTAAGATTTAAGTATGTTGCTGAAAAAGCTTTTCTTCTCTGACTTTTCTTTTCCAGTATTTAAATTTCCTTCATCATCAAAATAGCGTTTGATCGTCTTGTGCATCTTATCTGCAGTAAATGGCTTGGTTATGTATTCGTTTGCACCCCCTTCATTTAATGCAATATCAACCTTGCCCATCGATTTTTCGGCAGTAACCATAATAACAGGTATGTGTTCTGTGTTTCCCTTTGCGCGAACTGCTTTTGAAAACTCTACGCCTGTCATTTTTGGCATATTCCAATCCAAAAAGATGATCTGAATTTCATCATTAAACTGTTCAAGGGCATCTTCGCCATTCATCGCCTCTACATACTCGAAATCGGCAATCATGAGCTGGTCAAGTGCACGTTTAACCGCACTCCTCATTATTTTTGAATCATCAACTATAAGTGCTTTTATTTTATTCATATTTGCATATATCTATTATTTAATACCTTAAATTATTAGCCATGCCAGTGGCTCAAATTCATCAGGACAATTAAGCTTTACATCATAAATTACTATTCAAACCGAAATCAGGCCTGGGAAGTTATTTATAGGTTGAAACTTTAGATTGGTTATCGGATTAATCCCGCAAAGCTTAAGCAGAATTTACATTTGGCAGGTACAGTTTTACACACCGGCTACCAGGTGTTAACTTGTCATTCAACCGGTTTAGAAGGCCGGGGTATAGTACTCTTATTTAGAAACCCCCTCAGGAGAGCTCAACGTTAACTTTATTCCACCTTGATTTCTCTCTTCAACTTTTAATGAGCAGTTTAAAAAATTAAGTGCATAGGGAATTGCTTGAGTACCGGAAAGTTTATCATCAGGGGCCTGTTCTGATAAAGGCTGCCTGGAATCAGGCAGAAACGCAGCCAGAACCTCTGAAGCCGGCCGCTCAGCGCCATCTGTTAAAAAGGTTATTGAAATTCTTTTCCCAACGGCACTGCTGCTTACATTTATAACCCCTTCTTTCGGTGTAAATTTCAACAAACTTATTAAAATATTATAGATCAAAAGCCTATAAAGGTGAATATCATTTTTTAAATGATAATCTTCCATTTCTGAGTTATGGCCAACCACCTGCCCTTTCTTTTTTGCAAGAGCCGATACATTCTTGCATATGTCTTCGATCAACCAATAGAGGGCTACTTCCAACCCGCCATCTTTATCGATGCTATCATCAAAAGAGTAACGGATTTGTTCTAGGGCCTGGCTGATTTCATAAACGCCTGATTGAATTTTATCTCTGTATTTTTCAATTTTATTTAGGCCTTTGTCACTATCCATGCATATTTGCATCAGCTCAAGGTAACCGGATATGGCACTCAACGGCGATTGAACATCATGCAAACATTGGAAAAGGATACGCTTCTCTAACTGATTGGTTATTTCCCTTTTTACTGGCTGCCCCTGTATCGCTTCCATTGAAGAGTCTTTAACATTAAAAATAATTAACAACTTGTTGCACTACCCTGCCCAGTGATTCTACTCAATCCTCTTTTGATTTCCAAATCTACTATCGTTAAAGGCTGGTTTTTCAATTAGCTAAAAATTTTAATGTAATTTTGGAAGAAGCGGTTAACTCAACAAATGTTAAAAATTTTTAAAGAATAAGGGGAAGAAAATTAAATTATTCATTATCATTACTATACTATGTATATGATGTGGATTATTTACCACACAATAAATACATCACTAACTACTTGGCATAAAATAAATAATTAGCAATAAATTTTTTTACAGAGTGGGTATAAAGTGCTGGCTAACTGCAATGAAGCAGGTTGATTGAACCAATTTCGATATATTTAATACCCTTTCTTTTTTTAAAATCAACTACAGATGGTTTCTGAAATTGAAAAGCTTGAAGTTTTAATCATTGAAGACAATACAGCGGATGTTGTACTTGTTAAATCATATTTAACAGCAAAATTTGTAAATGTTAAACTTAAACATGTAAAAACTGCAAATGAAGCTGTATCCGTTTTAAGTAAAAGCAAAAACAAGTTTAACATCATACTTCTCGACCTCTCACTTCCAGATAAAGAGGGGGAAGAACTGATCAAGCTGATTTATGGGCACGCCGGCTATACACCTATCATAATATTAACCGGATATTCCAACCTTGTTTTTAGCGTAAAGTCGTTGTCGATGGGTATCAGCGATTATATTCTAAAGGATGAAATTACACCGGTATTGCTGCAAAAAAGTGTTTTATATAGCATTCAGCGGCATACCTACTCGTTAGAGTTGAAACAGAGCAGAGACAATTACAGTTCTCTTGTGGATAATATTGAGCAAACTGTATACAGGGCAGATACCGATAAGTTGTTTAATATGGTATTCGTCAGCCCGCATATTGAACAAATTACCGGTTATCCGCCTGATCATTTTACCAATGATAATAATTGCCGTTATTTTAAATTAATACACCCTGAAGACAGAAAGCATGTTCAGCAAAGCATCCAAACAGCGGTAAAAGAAAATGCCAGCTGGCAACTGGAGTACCGGCTGTTTCATAAAAACAACTCTGTCAGGTGGGTATATGAAAAAGGAAATACGGTTTACATTGAAGAGGTTGGCAAATATTTCTGTGATGGCTTTATACTGGATATTACCGGCCGCAAAAATATCGAAGAACAATTACGGATTAGAGAAGAAGCATTCAGGGGTAGTTTTGAAAATGCAGCTATAGGCATGGCCATATCAGACGCAAATGGAAAGATTCAAAAAGTAAATAACAGCCTTTGTAAAATACTTGGTTATTCAAGGCGGGAACTGGTCAACCAGAATTTTATCAATTTAACACACCCACAACGGCTGCGGGACAAACTAAGAAACATCATCAAATTGATGCAAGGTGAAATTGATTATTTCCACTCCGAAGAAAAATACACCCACAAAAAAGGCCACGACATTTGGTGTATTTTATCTGTTTCGGTTGTTCGGGATAAATCTGGTGCTCCATTAAATTTTATCGGGCAGATGACTGATATTACCGATAAAAAAAATGCTGAACTTCAATTGGAAACTTTAAACCTGGATCTCGAAAAAACAATCAAAGAGCGCACCAAGCAGCTTCAGTTGGCAAACAAGGAGCTTGAAACATTCAGTTATTCTGTTTCACATGATTTGCGGGCACCCTTAAGGGCTATTGACGGGTTTAGCCAGGCAGTGCTCGAGGATTATTCTGACAAGCTTGACGATACCGGCAGAAATTATTTAACCCGTGTCCGCACAGCTTCTCAAAAATTATCAAAGCTGATTGATGAATTTCTTGAACTTGCCCGTGTGTCCAGGGTAGATATTGAGCCTATAAAAATTGACCTCTCAAAAATCGCCAAAAAAATTACTGCCATGCTTGAAGCGGGCGGCCCCAAAAGAAATGCTGAAATTATTATACAAGAAGGAATGCATACTAATGCCGATTATCAGCAGATGAAAATAGTTTTGCAAAACCTGCTCGACAATGCCTGGAAATATACTTCGAAAAATGAATTAACGGTTATTGAGTTTGGCTGTTATCAAAAAAACGGGCATTGTGTTTACTTTGTAAAAGACAACGGGGCAGGTTTTAACATGAAATACTCTGATAAACTATTTCTTCCTTTTCAACGCCTTCACAATAATAAAGATTTTCCCGGGTCAGGTGTTGGGTTGGCAACCGTTAAACGCATTATTGGCCGGCACAACGGTGAAATATGGGCAGAATCAGAAGAAAACAACGGATCTGCATTCTATTTTACAATAAACGATGACATATAAGCCAAACTTTTTTTATTTATCAGCCTTCCATTTTTCAAATTACCCTTCCATATTGACAGCCTAAGACTGGTATCGGCTTGTTCAGCATAAATTTCTTTTCAACTCATCTGGTTATTAACATTATATTGCTCACCCCAGCATAAAATAAATTTCTAAAGTTTATTCTTTAAAAAATTAGTTATGTTTATATGTCTATGAAGATAGAGGAATGCTAAACATACCAGGCAGGGGGGTATTAAGAAATTATCAGAAATACATAGCACGGGCTTATTCTTTTTAAAAGAATGCCGATAATAATTGTTTAAATAACCTTTAGTAATACCGCCTTGTAATACCTGTGATGTTAAAAACATTAAACAATATTTAAGGGAAACATTTTTTTTTATTTAGGGTTAAAAGGTATTTATAAACATTTTTATTTCAGTTCTTTTCTGAAGGGGTTAAATGGTAAAACCGAAAAAAATACTTCTTGTAGAAGATAATTCTGACGATGCCCTTCTTACCCACCGGGCATTGCAAAAAACGGAAATTTCTGTTTTAATTGATATAGCAAAAGATGGAGCAGAAGCAATCGAGTATTTATACCATATTTGTTATTCAAGCCTTACCGTACCAGACCTTATTATTCTTGACCTTAACCTGCCAAAAGTTGATGGTTTTGAAGTGCTGAAAAAAATCAGGTCAGAAATAAAAACCAAAGCCGTCCCTGTTATAATTTTAACATCATCACGTGAAAAAAAAGACATCCGCCTCGCTGCAGAATATGGCGCAAACAGCTACATCCAGAAACCCGTTGATTTTGTAAAATTTAAAGAAGTTGCTGATCTTATAGGGAAATATTGGCTCGGTGTAAACGAGTCTGTTTAATTTACAGATAACCCTTTCCTCACCCTGATGGCAAAAAGAATACGGCTGCTTATCATTGAAGATTCTGCCGACGACAGGGACCTGTTGTTGATGCATTTGCAAAGAAATGGAATTAAGCCCGATTATCACTGCATTGAATCCAAAAAAGAACTTAAAAAAGCATTAAAAGAAAAAACCTGGGATATCATTATCAGTGATTATTCAATGCCGGAGTTTGACGGGTTAGCTGCCCTTCGCATTATCAAAGAATCAGGCCTTGATATTCCGTTTATCTTAATATCAGGTGCAATTGGCGAAGAGTTAGCTGTTGAAGCCATGAAAGCCGGCGCCAATGATTACTTTATGAAAGGGAACCTGCACCGGCTGGTTCCTGCCATTGAAAGAGAAATAAAAGAAGCTAAAAACAGAGAAAAGCACCGCAAAGCCGAAGAACAAAGGCTGCGTTTATTGAATATTGTACAACAGAGCCTGAATGAAATTTTTATCATAAACAGCCGGTCCCTGAATATTGAATACGCCAATAATATTGCACTTCAAAACCTTGGCTACAGTATAAATGAAATAAAGCAGTTAACGCCTGTAGCCTTGTTAGAAAATTTTAATGAACAAATTTTGCGGGAAAAGCTAAAACCATTGTCTGATGAAACTGAAGACAAAATTACTGTCCATTCATTTCACAAAAGGAAAAACGGCACCAGGTACCCGATAGAAGCCCATGTTCAGTTAATCAAAGAAAAGGAACAAACGTTTTACTCAGCCATTGTCCTGGACCTTACCAGCCACAAAAGGCATGAAAGAATTATTGAAAAACAAAAAAAACTTGCTGAAGAGCTTACACTGAGCAGCAAATATAAATCAGAGTTTTTAGCAAATATGAGCCATGAGCTCAGGACGCCACTCAATTCCATCATATTGCTGGCCAAATTATTGAAAGACAACCGCCAGCAAAATTTAAACGAAGACCAGCTCGACTACCTAAATGTAATTCATAAATCCGGCAATACATTAATGGAACTCATCAACGATGTATTGGACATTTCTAAAGTTGAAGCCGGTGAAATGAGTTTTAAAATAAAGAATGTACGGGTTGAGGGAATGTGTCAAAATTTAAAAAACATTTTTTTGCCCCTTGCCAAAAACAAAGGCTTAACTTTTCAATTGTATAACCACCTGGACTCAGGGTTTACTATGAAATCAGACCCGTTACGGGTTGAACAGGTTCTGAAAAACTTCTTATCAAATGCAGTAAAATTTACAGACAATGGGTGCGTGAAAGTTACGGTTTATACGCCCGGTGCAGAGGAAACAAGCCAACTCTCAGTACAAGGAAAACCTGTTACCGCTTTTTCTGTTAAAGATACAGGCATCGGTATAGGCAACAATGAAAAAGAAAAAATATTTGAAGCTTTTCAACAGGTTGACACTTCCTCAGGCCGGCGTTTCAGCGGAACCGGTTTGGGGCTGTACATCAGTAAAGAAATCACATCTATGCTGGGCGGGAATATAACCATTGAGAGCACACCCGGAGAAGGCAGCAAATTTACAGTATACCTTCCTACAGACAGCAGCTCCATCATCAGGCAAAAGGGCCTTGAACAAAAATCTGAACAGGTAGGGCATGAGCCTAAAAAACAAGAACCTGAAACGGATAAAAGAGGCAAGCTGGGTAAAGTTTATCACATTTTGTTAATCGATGACAGTGATATCCATGTAACTGCCCTAAAAGAGCTTATTGAAGATAAACACAAGGTTTGCCAGGTAGCCGGTACAGCAAGGGAAGCCTATCAAATACTCGAAAATAACCCAGTTGATTTAATTGTTTTAGACCTTGGCCTGCCCGATGCTGACGGAATTGATGTGATAAAAAAAATCCGGTTGGATTATTCATCAAGTGAACTTCCAGCCATTATATATTCCGGCAGGAATTTAAATGACAATGATTACCTTGAAGCCGAAAAATTTGTTAGCCGGGTAATCACCAAAACAAGCGGCAGTTTTCAGCTACTCATAAAGGAAATTAACCGGGTTTTAGATATTAAGAAGCCACTTCAAAATATAAAACCCAAAAAAGGCGCGTCATTTGAGGATTTAAAAGGAAAAAGAATCCTGGTTGTAGATGATGACCAGAGAAATATATATTCGCTTTCAAAAGCACTTTCAGCTTTTGAAATGGAAATTTTTACTGCATCTGACGGTATTGAAGCACTTAATTTTTTACATAAAAATGGGCCTGTTGATGTAGTACTGATGGATATGATGATGCCGAACCTAAATGGTTATGACACCACAAAAAAAATTAGGGGGCATGGAAAATGGAAAAATTTACCCATAATTGCTGTAACCGCACGGGCTATGCCTGAAGACAGAAAACGGTGTATTAAAGCCGGTGCCACCGATTATTTGAGCAAACCGATTGATATTGAAAAACTGCTCTCATTGCTGCGCGTTTGGGTAAACCCACCGGATAATTCACTTTTTTCTTGATTTATAAGATATGCGGATAAAAATCAGGCAAATACCGAAATACCAAGTGCCAGTGCTGAAAT